>BNJT01001155.1_pt1 | contig 85895 bp, 106 predicted proteins | sample 8540491 | NCBI WGS metagenome assembly BNJT01 (sample SAMD00202455, study PRJDB9452) | human saliva metagenome | host: Homo sapiens | reverse complement strand
GCGGTTAGAGCAGCGAGCTTATACCTCGTGTCGTGCCTGATAAGCACAAGGTCCTGGGTCTCGAATCCCAGTGGGGGTACCACGATAGCCTTACCCAAACCCTAGGGTCATGAGTAACACGGTCTGGGTTGTTTTGTTGAGGATGCGAAGCGCTCACCACCACTGGTGAGCGCTTCGTCGTTGCAGACGGTGTTGATGACCGGGCAGTCCACCTGGGCATCCCGGTTTTCGCGCGTGTTGTCGTGGCAACAAGGTCGCACGGTGCTGTCGTGCGACGTTGTGCATTCGTCGGCTGGTCAGCCAGTTGAAGGGCCGCCGCAGGTCGGCTGCCAGGTTGGCGTCGCTGCTTGCGTCGGCCAGCAGGCGCGGTGTTGTGGCCTGCTGCAATGGCCCGGTGCTCTCCCCTATCGGGCAGTCGCCAGCTGCTGCGTCGGGCGCACTCCTGCCTCTGCCATCATTCGTTCCTGCGCCTGGCAGGATGACTCGTCCCTCCTCATCCACCGCTGGATTGACCAAGATGCGCTCGAAGAAGACTTGGTTGAGCAACTTCTTCAGGTGGGCAGGTGCAGCGCTGTAGAGGCGGTGGCAGTCTTCGAGGAGGTCAAGGGCCTGGGTGAGGCGCTGCCGCACCTCGGTTATGTCGGCCTGGTAGGCGGTCAGCTGGCGCTCGATGTGGTCGAGCTCGCTCGTGAGCTGGGTCTGTTCCTCCCGTAGCAGCTCCAGGGGGACGGCTCCTTCGTAGTGGGCGTGCATCAGGCGGCGGCGCTTGTCTTCGATGTTCGTCCGCCGGGTCGTCAGGGAGCGGATTGTCCGGTCTTTGTCGCGCTCAAGGCGGCGTAGCTCCTCCCGCACATACTGCTCCACCAGCTGGCGATCCTGGCTGCTGAGTTGGATCGTCCGGTAGAGGTCACGCATGCGCTCTTCGACGACGTCGATCAGGACGGCACGGAAGGAGCAGTCGTGGGTTCGCTGCCGCCTGGCACAGATGAAGTAGGGGTAGAGATCGCCTTTGCTGTTGCGCGTGTTTTGCACCAGCAGGCGGGCACCACAGAGGCCGCAGTACACCGTCGTCTTGAGGTGGTGGTTGTGTTTACGCTCGCGCTCTCCGAAGCGATGGGAGTCCAGCACGGCCTGCACCTGGCTCCAGGTTTCTTCGTCCACCAAGGGCTCGTGCGCCCCGGCGTACTCCACGCCTTGGAAGGAGATGACGCCCTTGTAGTAGGGGTGGCGGAGCATGCGATGGAGCTGAGCGCCCGTCACTGCCTTGGCTGGCTTGCGGGCTGTCGGTACGGTCGTCAGCCCACGATCGTGCAGGTGCGCAGCGAGCCTCTTCGTCGTCCACTGCCCCGTCGCATACTCCGTGAAGGCCAGCCGGATGAGTGGTGCGCGCTCCTCATCCAAGGCGATGGTGCGGACTTCTCGGCCGTTCTCGTCTCGGGCGCGGACGTTGAGGTAGCCGAGTGGTGCCTTGCCCAGCGTCCCGCCATTCCTCGCTTTCTCGCCCATCCCCTTGATGACCTCGTTGGCCAAGTTCCGCGAGTAGAACTCAGCAATACTGCTCATGATGCCGTGCAGCAGCATGCCGCCAGGCGTCTGGTCGATGTTCTCCGATGTAGACACCAGCCGCACACCAGCGTCTTCGAAGGCCCGGTTGATCTCCACATCGTCCGCTCGGTTTCTCGCGAGGCGATCCAGCTTGTGGACGATGACGTAGTCGATCCCGCCGTCTTCTTTGAGATAGGCCAGCATCTTCTGCAGCTCAGGACGGTTCGCACTACGAGCCGACTCACCACGGTCGGCGAATTCCTTAACGACCAGTGCACCCATCGACTGGGCCTTGCGCTTATTCGCTTCACGCTGAGCGGGGAGGGAGAAGCCTTCCTCGCTGCCACCACGCTGGGCCTGCTCGCGGGTGGAGACGCGGATGTAGGAGACGGCGCGCTTGGGGGTGAGCTGGGCGGCCATGGCGGTGAAGGGATCGGGAGCGAGTGCGTCAGGCATGGTGTACCTCCTTGCTGGGGTCGGTCGGTTCACTGGTCTGCTCGCGCTGCTGGCGTTCTTCCTCCCTGAGCTCATCAAGCTGGCGCATCCACGCGCCTTCCTCGTCGTTCCACCAGGCTGGTGGGGTGCCGTCGCCCGGCTGCCAGGTGTTGAGGCAGACCAGGTGGGTGCCGCTGGCTGCGAGCTGGTCGACGACCATGTCTGCTTCAGCTCCGGTGAGGTTGGGGTGGGCCAGCCTGCCGTGATGACGTACTCGACCCCACCGCGCTGGCAGGCATCGAGCAGCATGCTCAGGCCGTACTGGCGCTGCTGTCGGTCGTGAAACTCGGTGACCAGGTTGAGGCCGGTCGTGTCGGCATAGTCCTCCACCAGCTCCCGTTGCCGGGCCAGCTCGAAGGGGTAGCGGGCCGCGCCCGTAGAAGATGGCGATCGGCCCGGTACCCGCACCACTGTCGCCTCGTGCAGTAGCGGGTACAGCATCTAGCACCGCCGCCGGCTCATGTAGCTCAGCTGGCGTGTTCGTTGTGGTTTGTATTGTCATCTGTATCCTCCTCTCGTCATATATATTGCTATTTCACTGGTTTAGCGTTTCTCCTCTTTCTATTGACGCTCAGATGGACGGAAAAGTCCAGTCGGATTTCCTGTATCGCTAACATTCCCGCCCAACACTCCCCTAGTCGCCAGCTTGCCCCGCCATTCCGCCGCTTTCAGCACGGTTGGTTCGCCAACTTCGTCGCCGGTAGGTTCTCCTTGCAGAGAATGAGGCAGACTGAGAAATGGCCAAGCAGATAGCGTCGTCGCTTTCGGCGTCCTATGGGCCTCGCTGGATCAGGGCGGCGAGCTGCTCGGGTGCGGCGGTGATCTTGAACAGCCCCGGGGTCAGCGTCTGGTCGGCGGCGATCTGCTCGGCCAGGCGGCCGGCCCGTGCTTTGGTTAGTCAGCAGCCAGACCACCTGCGGGTAGTAGCCATGCTGAGCCTGGAAGGTGCCGCTGGCCAGGTGGGCCTGGTAGTCGTGGCACTTGGCCAGCAGCCGTGCCGGATGCTCGGTGTCCAGGTCAACCTCGAGCAGCCAGTGATCTTCTGCGCCCGTATCCGTCGCCGTGATCGCTTCCAGATCCGGCTTGAGCGAGCCCAGCGCCCCACCGAGCCGCAGCCAAGAGCGCCAGCAGGCCGGCTCAGTACGCAGCCGGGCCAGGTGCCCACCGACGGCGTGAATGGCCTGCTCGATGACCACCCTCGCCTGCGTGATCGCCAGCGTATGAGCAAGGAACAGTGGCGACGGCTCCTGAAAACGCCGCCGCGATCCACGCCCTTGCCCTCGCTCGTCAGGCGCTGCCCCGCTGCCGTCAGGTACCAGACGTACCCGGCTGAGCCGGCCCGCGTGCCACCGATCCGCCGCTCCAGGTGAGCAACCAGCCCCAGCCCGTGCTGACGCCGCAGCCGCCGACTGGTCTGGCGCAGCGCCGAACGAGCCGAACCGTACTGCCCAGACAGCTCAGTGATCTGCGCCAGCTGGCGGGTTGTGGCATAGCGATGGGCCGCCAGTAAGGCAAGCAGCTCGCGATCGGTGGTATCGAGCCGCTCGGCGATCGCCAGCAGCTGGGCGCGGCCAATCCGGGCCGGAACCGGCCGCTTTGCTTCGGCCTCTGTCTTCGCTGCTTCTTTCATCGTCGTTGGTGTCGTCGCGGATGTTGGCACTGTCAGACCGGTGCCTGTCCCGACGCTCACGTATTCCGATATCGATGTGTTCATGGCTGTTTCCTCCTGTGTGATCGTCATGTGGTTGATCGAGTCGCTGCTGCGAGCCAGGGGCTGTGAGGCCGGGGGGGGGTGTTGTCAGTGGTAGGTGGGATGGCCAGAAGGGGCCATCAGTCGCCTCCCGTAACCGCGCCTGTGCCGCGCCACGACGCCGATAGCCCCCGCCTGCTCGCTGCAGCGATGCGTCGAGCGATTCGTCTCCCGACGCGTCTCGGCGATCCAGTGGTGGAGACAAGCGCAGGGGCCAGATAGGGGCGATACTTCGCAGCCCCAGTGGTGTCTGAAGCGCTACCCGGGCCGCCCTCCCTCCTCGGAACGCTGTAAGGGTCGGCATTCACTGAATACCGACCTCTTGCGCTGGGCTGAAAACCGCTCATTGCGATCGGTTTTCACACTCCTGCGGATTGAGGGACAGCCCGTCAGCGCCACCAACGCGATACTGAGGACACGCTCAATCCCTCCGTACGTCATGCCGTCCCTCCATCCCGCCCAGGTCGGCGACCAAACACCACACCAGCCGTCGAGCCAGGTACGCCATTCGCTGGCCCAGTGCCGTCATTCGTGGCTTCTCCCCGAGCTCACCCGTCTCGTCGTCCGTTGCCATCTGAGTCACGTCGCCGTTCTGCCCGAGCCGCGCTAGCAGGGTGGCCTCAACCTGCGCGGCGTCCTGGCCGTAGCGCGCCTGGCTGGCGGCGTGCAGTGCCAGGGCGTCCTGGGTTGGTGGGGTTGGTGGCAGGGTGGTGGCTTGGCACCAGGGGTTCTCCCGCCCGTGGTGCATGGTGCGGGCGTAGACGCCAAAGCGCGGCAGCAGCTGGAAGTCGGCCGTCTCCAGGCCAATCGCCTGACGGGCCAGCTCGGCCGCATCCGCCGCACTCAGGGAGAAGATGATCTTGTTGCGCGCATTGGCATCGATCCCCGCCTTGAGCGCCACAGGCAGCTGCCCCCGGTACTGATGCGCCAAGTGGAAGGCCGCTCCCAGTGACCGGGCCTGGGCCAGCGCGTCGGCCAGGCTGCCCGGCAGCGACAGGTAGTCCTGCACCTCATCAATGAAGACACTGACCACATGCCGCCGCGACGGCTCCACCGCTGCCCGGGCCAGGATGAGTGGCCAGAGCTGGCCCACCAGCAGCGAGCCAAGTAGCCGAGCCGACTCCGCCCCAGCACCCCTTTTGTTGAGACTGACCAGCACAATGCGCCGCCGCGTGAACACCTCCCCCAGGTCGAACGACGGCGCGGCCTGACCCAGCGTGGCCCGCAGGTGCGGGCGGATGAGGAAAGGCTGCAGCCGCGTCAGCACCGGCCCGACCCACTGCTGGCGCTGCGCCTCACTGAGTGCCTCATAGGCCGCCCAGAACTGCCCCGTCCCCAGCGGATCCGCCCCCGAGGCCGCAATGAGCCGCTGACGGTAAGTCGCGTTGGTCAGCACGAGCGGCAGATCGACCAAGGTCGCCCCGGGCGTGCGCGCGAGCGTCACCAGCGCCGCAGAGAGCACCTGCTCCACCCGCACACCCCAGGATTCAGCGAACACCCCCTTGAACGTCGCCAGCACCGTATCCGCCACCAGCTCCGGCGATGAGGTACCAGGTAGTGCAGCCGCTACCGACTGGCCGCCCTGTGCCGATGGCGATGCCGCCCCATGCGCCGTCTGCGTCCGGGCCAGCGGGTTGATCCCCACCGGGTGGCTACTGGTCGGGTCGATCACCACCACGTCATCGCGTCGCTGCTCAGGGATGCGCGCCAGAATGTCTGCTACCAGATCCGTCTTCGGGTCAATCAGGAGAACACCCCGACCAGCATGAATATCCGCCAACGCCAGATGGGCCAAGGCGGTGGACTTACCAGCCCCCGTCGGCCCCAGCAGCACCGTGTGGTAGAGCGCATCACCAATCGAGATACCAAGGCGCTCACCAGATTGATCCGCCACCCCTGTGGCAAACGCCCGCTGCGTCTCACGCGCCGCTGGCAGCGGCAGCACTCGCGGATGAGCCGACGGCGTCGCCGGCAGCGCCCCCTCACCCACCGGCCAACCCACCATCGCCACAATCTCTCCTGCACCAAGCTCCAGCCCCGCCCGCCACGGCCGCCGCACGCTATCGAGCTTGGCGGGGTGCTCCGTACGAGCCCGCAGCCGCACCCCCGGCCCCTCCAGCAGGCGCAGCGCCCCGAGTAGCCCCTGCAGCAGCGTCCGCTGGCGCAGCGGCGAGGCCGCCCGCACCCCCAGACGCAGACACCCCGCCGCCCGATGCCGCCCCACCTGCGCCCGCATCCGCCGACCCGCTCACCACTAAGAGACGGAACCGGCACGAGGCCGAGCAGCTCCAGCCAGCCCTGCGGCTCCACCCACCCCAGAACCTGAGGCGAGAAGCGCCGCCCCAGCTGCAGCTGCACCACCAGCTCCTCGTCCTTAGCCGTGGTTGCTAAGGCCGCCAGGACAGCTCGCACCACCGCGCTGAGCCGCTCCGTCGCTAGTCCCATCCCGACTGGTCGGGCCGACACCACCACCGCCTGTTCCACCGCCCGCCGCGAGACCCCACGCGACACCCGGCAGCCCGGCACCAGCTCACGCACCACCGAGACCAGCCGCTCACCAGCCTGTGAGCCCACCGCCCAGACCGCCTGCCCGCTTGAAGCGCGCAGCTCCAGCACCACCCGCCCCAGCGAACCATCCGCCAGGAGCCGCTCCACCAGACCGACCGCTGCGTCCTGGGCGAGCGGCAGAGCAAAGCGGAGTTGGTGCCACACCAGGGGCTGAGTGGGGCGGGCCATCACGAGGTGCCTCCCAGGGTGGACGAAGCAGCGGTGGCCTCGTCGGTCTTAGCCGTACCGGCGCGATCCGGCAAAGCATGGGAACCAGCGGAAGAGGTGCCGTGAGCCAAGTAGTGAGCGCCCTCATGACGCTGGTGAGCACACCGACCTGCCAAGCAACCACCAGGCGATGCCGAGGAGGGCTCATTCTCAGCGCAACGCCCCACCGAGGCGACACCGCGTACGCTCTGCCCACTATGAGCGCCAGCCCATGGAGCCGCAGCATCATCACTCGCGGTAGCCGACACATCGCTAGTACCAGGCTCACGCCCCGTGCAGACCTCTGTACCTGAGGACACCACCTCGCCATTCGCCGCCGATTCCACCGCCTCATCCGCCGCCATCTGCCGCGCCAGAGCCAGCACGATCCGCGCCACCGCCTGGTGATCCAGGCCGCTGTGCCGCACCGGCACCAAGTGCACCCGCCGCGACGAGGCAGGGCGGCCACCGCCGTAGCGGGCCATCATGGCTGCCTCCTTACGGAATGAGGCCGTCCACCGTTCTTTCGGTGGCCTGCATCCGTGGAGTGAGGACTGCGACGCCGACGGGAACGTGTCCGCTGCGTCTTGTCGTCAACGGGCCAACTCGAGCACTGCTCAGCCCGCTCCGACCGACGCCGCTGCTCAAGCTGGCCAGACCGGTTCTGACCAACGTGAGTGCCGGGCTCCCTCACCACTCCCGTCGGCTCCACCACCAGCGCACTGCCAGCCAGGCGACGGCGCTCACGGCGAGCGGCCCGACGAGCCAGGGCCAGCTGCTTTGCACGATGGCGACGATCCACCTCAGCCCCATCGCGATCAGGAGCAGGCCGACGCCGCATCGCAGCAGGCTGCCAGCAAGCGAACGCCTCGAATCGCTCATCATCACCATCTCCTCGAAGACTACGCAGGGGGTACTTGTCATGCCACGGCCGACTCATCGCGTTACCTCCTTGCCGTTAGCGTCAGCGGTTTCGTTTCTGGCGTCATCACGGGACGCACCAGCCACCGCCGCTTGTGCCGGTTCCGTCCGCTCCGCTGTCTTAGCCGTTGTCTCGGCTTCTGCTTCGTGCGCCCGCTCGCTGTAGCGCGGCACGGCAAAGCCAGGGATGCGGATGTCGCTCGCTACTTGGTCGCCCCACACCGCCCAGGGCTGGTTCGACTCAGGCCGGCGGCGGGCAAACAGCTCCAGGTACGGCCCAGGGCTGACCCGCTCGATGATGGCGAACTGCTCCGCTGGCTTGCGCGAGTGCTCTTGCACTGGGGCGTTGAACCAGGTCGGCTGGGAGCGCGAACCCAGCGGGGCTCTCCCCCGGGTGCAGAACAGCAGCTGCTCGGTGGCGTTGCGCAACTGGTAGCGGCCACCCAAGCCAAGGCGAAACTTCACCCAGGTCAGCGGGCTACGCACCGTAAAGCCCCAGGCCTCAGCCACCTCATACGCCTTCGGCAAGAGCGCGTTCGTCGTCCACAGCCACAAGTGGGCATCACGGGCCGCCAAAGCTCCCACCGGCAGCGCCTTGATCCGCGCCAGGCTCATCGTCCGGTAGTGCTTCTCACCACTCTGAGCCGGCCAGGGCGGATCGACCAGGACGGTGGCAAAGCCACCAGGCGGCAGGCCAGGGATGGTGGGTGACGAGCTTGCGCCGGGCGCCGTCACGCTGGCGTTCTGCTTCGTCGCTGCGCCCGCCTGCCTGGCCGCCACTCCCCCAGCGCACGCTCGTCTTGTCTGTTTCGTCTGCTGCATGATGTCCCTCCTTTTTGCTTCATATTTGCTATTTGCTCCGGGCAAGCCAGCTGCCCGCTATTTCGCACTTCGGCAGCCGGTTGCCCTTATCCCATACATTCCACGAACACTCATTCGATGCAAGGCCTCCCAATTCACTATTACCAAGCGACGCGACACGTGCCGCTTGTGAGTCGTTTCTGTGGTGCCACCCCAGGAAACAAAATGGACACACGCGCCATTTAGTGGCCACGAAAGTCGGTGCTGTAGTTTTTGCAACACGCGGGCGAAAATGACGCAGCATGTGGGTGGGGAATGGAGCCGATTGCTCACGGCTACCGCATGGTCCAGACCCCGCCAGCGCAACCAGCCAGCCAGGGCGACCTGCGGACGTCTTGTCTTGCCGCGTAATTAGTCCGGCAGGTTGGTAGTGCAGGCCGCCAGAGCCCGCTCAATTCCGACGCTCACGGCTGCCGCTCATCCGACCGCACCGGTCGCTGTTGCGTGCACCGCCTGGGGCGCGGCCGCGGCGGGCGACGCGAGGGCGAGTGAGCCGGCCAAGTGGGACGGGCACGGTTAGTTTCAGGCACCGGCTCACCACTGTTGCCGTCACCGTTCACGCTGCCCGGCTCCGCCTCAGGAGACGCGCCGCCACCACTGGCGCTGTTGCCGCCGCTGCTGGCACCACTCCCGCCATTACTGGTGTCGCGCCTTCCTCCGGCAGCCTCAGCCGCTGCCTCCCGCACTGCCTGTTCGTTGTCCTGCAGCACCTGGGCCATGGCTGCCTGCATGGCTCGGCCTGCTTCTTGGCGCTGCTGGCTCAGCTCACTGCCCAGGGCCAGGGCGGCTGCCCAGGATGAGCTGGCCGGTGCACCTGCTCCAGCTGCTCGGGCCGCCTGGTGTGCGGAGCGCCAGCTGGCTGCGACCTCACCGGCCAGCTGACCGGCCTGGTAACTGCTCGGCAGCGCGGCGGACAGCGACAGCGGCGGCGCACCGACGGGCACCGGCTGACTCGTTCCACCCGGCGGCGCTTCCCGCCACGTTGCCAGGCCATCGCGCACCCCGTGGACGAACGCCCAGCCAACTGCGCCCACCACCGCCAGACCGATGAGGGCCAAAATCCCGACTATGACCGTCATGATGAAACCTCCGAAGATGAGAAGAGATGAGAGGAGAAGAGAAGGAAGCGGAGAGAAGAAGCGCCGTCCTTGGCTACAGCTGCCCGATCCGTTGCCCAGCGCCCAGCGCGTATCCCGTGATGATCGCTTCGTAGAACTGAGCGCCGCCGGGTGCGATGCGGGTCTGGGCCTCGGCCTGGGTCACTAGCGTGGCGATGTTGGTCAGGACCTGGGAGGTCAGGAAGGCCCGGGCCTGCTCGGCCTGGGCGGCTACTTCTGCTTGGGCGGCGACCTGCTCGATCTCCCGCCTGGTCACCCGGGCCTGACCATTGCCCAGCACCACCCCCATCCGGGTGCGCTGGGGCGAGAAGAGACTGAGATTGGTAGAAGCCATGAGAAGTCCTTTTCGAGAAGAGAGGAAGGAAGAGAGAAAGACGACCAGCCGGGCTGGTCATCTCGCGTTGACGGCCCGTGCTGCCGCCCTGGGGAGAGCAGGCCGTACCACCTGCCACTTGCCGCGCCAGGCCGGCGTTTTCTGCCGGTCTGGCCCCGAGCTCGTGGCGTTGGTGAGAACGGTAGGCAGGCCGCGCCGTAGCACCGTCAAAGTTGGAAGAAAGTTGGAAAAGAGGGCTCACTCAGGCGTCCACCACTGGCGCACCCGAGCAGCTACGAGCCAGCCTCACTGCGGGAGGCAGCGCAGCGACTACGCCGAGAAGCCAGTCCGCCAAGCCGGGGACAGACGACTCGCCTCTGTTCTTCGGCTCCCCCCGCCATATCTCCTGGTTTGTCCTGACCGCTCGGTCTAGGCTGGCTCGCGGCCCGCCCCGTCCGGCTAACACCCGAGTCGCCACGCACGACAGGCCCGTCGCAGCAGGCGTCTCAGCCAGCACCGGTACTGGCACCTCGGTCACCTCGTCGCTGCCCTGCCCCAACGACTTCACCTCTGCCTATCCCCGCACCAGCTCTACCCGCACTCCCCCAGGAGGCTTGCTCATGTCCCGCGCTCATCTCGATGCCAATGATGCGGCGTCCTTGTTGCGTGAGCTGGCGTGGCTGCGCAAACGTGGTGGGTTTACGGCAGCGCGGCTGGTGCATGCCCCGATCGTCGATGAGGTGCTCCGGGGGAGCTTGGAGGACTCCTTTGAGCGGCTACGCCACCGCTTTGTCTCGGCCATCCACAGCCTGAGTGAGAGCGGGAGTGAGCAGGATGAGCCGCTGGTGGGTGTGCTGCTGGCGGCCTTCGCGCTCAGCCCTGAGACGGCGGGTAGTGGCAGCCTGCTGGAGCGGCGGCGGGCGATGGCGACCCGCTTGGGGTGCAGCATGGAGACGATCGCCTCCCGGGAGGAGGCTGGATTGCGTCTGCTGCACAGCCGCCTGGTAGCCGGGCGCTACGCCCAGGCACCGCTGGTGCTGGATGTGCCGGAGATGCACGGCGGGATCGTCTATGAAGAGACCACCACCCTCATCGTGGTCGAGCAGCGTCGGTGGCGGGGCACGGTGGAGCACTACCGGCTGGCCAACATGGCCGGCAAGCTGGACTTCGTCACCATCTCCCGCTCCTACCCGGCTCATGTCACGGCGCAGCCGGGTGGGGAGTTCAGCGTCAACAGCCGCCCCGTCGAAGGCGCTGGGTGGAACGACCACTTCTGGCACATCGACCCGGCCACCGGCAGGCGCACGCCGATGCAGGACGCCACGCGTTACGACCTCGCCTTCCGGGCTGAGCCCCTGCCGGGTGAGGAGCCCACCACGCCGATCTCCTTTGGCCAGCCGAGCCTTCCACGCCCGGTCACTGCTGGCCACCATCCAGGTGCGCTTCGTCGGGGAGGTGCCAGCCAGCATCTGGCAGTTCACCGGGGCCAGCCCCTTCGCCCGCCCCCAGGCAGCCAACCAGTACAACCGCACCAGCCTCGACGCCCAGCAACGCGCCACCCTCACCCAGCGCGACGTCCACGGCGGGCTGTTCGGCGGGTTCGGGTGGGAGTGGTGAGGAGCGATGTGCCCAAAAGTGAGGCCTCGCCGTTGGAGGGTTGTGCTAACTGCCGATTGGTCAACTCTGGTAATCGTCAATGGTGATGCGCGCTACCAGGTTGCTAGCGTCAACACCGCCTGATCCACGCTCCTTTCCCCGACGGTTCGTGAGGACGCAGAGATGACACAGCCACCTGTCAACGGTGGCGGCTCCGTTGCCGGAGTCGCCCCGCATCATCCCAATCCCATCGCCCAGCAGGCATCCGCCCGCGAGGTGCCACGGGTCGGAACCGTTGCCCTGATCGATGACCACGATGTCATCGCCCTGGGTGTGACGACCATGCTGGCGATGACCGCCAGCCTTCACTTTCGCGGCGGGTATCCCAGTGTTGCCCAGCTGCTGGAGGAGACGGCTGCGACGAAGGATCGCTTGTCCGATGTGGTACTGCTCGACCTGCGCCTACCGGACAACTCCGACCCCTCACACAACGCCCGTACCCTGCGCACGCGAGGCGCAGCGGTGATCGCTTACACCAGCGGCGATGACCCCTACCTGATCCGACGTGCCTGTGAGGCGGTGTTCTGGGTGTCGTCCGCAAGTCCGAGACGCCGGATGTCCTGATCAGCACGATCTGGGCGGCGCTGCGTGGTGAGCTGACGCCATCACTGGACTGGGCAAGTGCTCTGGATGCAGACAGCGCATTCGTCACTTCTGCTCTGACGCCCAGTGAGCAAGAGGTGCTCTCGCTCTACGCCACCGGCGCGGAGGCGAGCTTCGTCGCCCGTCAGCTCAGCCTGTCGATCCACACCGTCAACACCTACGTCTCACGCATCCGCCGCAAATTCATGGACGCTGGCGTCCCCGCTGGTAGCCGTGTCGATCTGCTGGTACGGGCCCAGGCCGAGGGGCTTGTGCCCACGCTGGATCTCCAGCACTCGTTCTGAGCGCTATGGCAGCCTCCGCCGCTCCGTTCACCGCCGACACCGGCTCGGCCAGTGCTTCCCAGCAGAAGCGAACCGGCGTGGTCAACCGGATACTGCTCGATGGCACCAACCAGGACGCGTATCAGATCATCCTGATTATGGGTGCCAGCCTATTTGGGATGCTCTTCGAGCTGTTCCATCAGGAGCCATCGCTGTTTCAACAAGTTGCCGAGGCACCCCGATGGTATCGCTGGGCAGCTGGCTACCCGTATCTCTTTGGCTTGCTGATCCCGCCAGTGCTGTGTCCGCTGGCGGCATTCACTATTTCGCGCCAGCATACGTCCCGCGCGTCGGCTGCTGCCGCTGGGGCACGACTGGGGGCATGGGTATATCTTGCGCTTCATGGCTGGGCATGTGCCGCCATACTGACGCTGCACAATCTCGATCCCGATCAGCCACATCTGGCATCAGACATCCACCCGCTACCAGCTTTTGGGATGGTGATTGCCGCGGCATTGCTTGCAGCGGTGGCGAGCTGGCGGACGGCGGTGATTGGCCTGGCGGTGCTGTTCTTGCTCGAGTTCATCGTCCGTCTCTATGCCGGAAGCGAGGGGCTACTCGAAGCGCTGACCCGCGCTGGCTACAGCACGACCTTCGCGGGCTGCTACTGCCTGCCGATCAACTGGCTGATCGGATGCGCCAGGCATATTGACACCGAGAGCCAGCGCAACAGCCACGAGGAAGACCTCGCCACGCGGCTGAGCGCCCAACTGGCCGGCAGCCGCCATGCCCGCAACCTCGTCCACGATCATGTCCTGGCCGCGCTCGTTTCGTCCTTTCCGGAACGCGGGATGCCGGCAAAGCGACTCCGCGCCGCCGCAGCCGATGCACTCGAGCTCCTAAAGCGGCCAACACACAGCGATGACCACCACACCACCACCGAGCTCGTCGACCAACTGCGCTCATGGTGCCAGCAGCACGCGCACCCACAGGTTGAGTACCAGTTCGCTTCTGCTGTCGATCCTGAACTGGGGACTGAAGCAGAGCTCAGCCTGTCTGAGGACGAGTTCGTTGAAGTTCTCGCCGCGAGCCTAGAGGCACTGCGAAACGTCGCAGCGCACAGCAGCGGCGGCAACCCGCAGCGCCACGTCCACTGCACGGTATCCACCCAGCAGTCCGCTGGCACCCTCACCATCACGATCACTGACGACGGCGTCGGCTTCGACACCAGCCGCTTAAGCCCACTGCGCCTCGGGCTACGCCAATCAATCATCGGACGGATGCGCCACTTACCAGGCGGACACGCCAGCGTAACGTCGGACGTCGGGCGTGGTACCACCGTCCAGCTCGGACTTAGGAAAGCCACTCCCGAGACTCACACCGCAGATATTCTCCCACTGACCGGTGACGGCTTGTCAGCCACGGTACACGGGCACTGGGGCCGCATCGGGCTCGGCTGCATCGTCCTCACCGCCTGGGCTCACGTCATGCGCAGCAGCGGCACGCCCGCCCATGTGTTGGTTTCCATCCCCAGCGCCGTCGGCGTCACATGCTCATTTCTTGCCTTGGCCTGGCCACCACGGGGCCGAGCGCGAGCACTTCAGCGCTGGGGCATACTCTCCACCTCAGCACTAAGCACGATTCCGTTCCTCACCTGGGGCACCCTCACACCAACGCTCGAGCTGGCGTCATGGCCCCAAGGGTATAGCGCCATCTTCACGGTGCTCCTGCTTCATCAGCGGCGCTTGAAACTGGCACTAGTCAACCTCGGAGTCGTGGGAGCCGCCCACCTTCTGCCAGTGGTCATGATCGGTGCACCAGCAGCCCCATTCGTTCGCTCGTTCGGGTTTCAGTGCATCAACATCCTGACGGTCGCCACTGTCATTGCTCTGGTGCGCTCAATCGAGCCACGCATCACCGCCATGCAGCGCCAAGCCCACCAAGCGCAGGTGCTCCGCACCGCCAGGCAAGCCCGCCTCGAAGCCGAAACCACCCTACTGGCCGACGTCAGCCAACGTTCACGCCCCGTGCTTGAGCAACTGCGTTCACTCACCGACGCCCCAAGCGCCGCCTTGGTGCAAATGGCCCGGCGGGTCGAAGCCGAGCTGCGCGATCTCATCCGCGTGCCGCGCCTGGCGAGCCAGCCTGCTCTCGTCGCCGCCGTTCGGCAGGCGCGCGATCGAGGCGTCGACGTCGTCCAGCTCGACGACTCCCAGCAGGACACAGACCTCACCATCACACCACCACCGCTCCCTACCACTCTGGTCGACACCGCCACCCGCATGCTGCATCGCGCGAAGAACGGCGAGTCAGTCGTCCTCCGCCTCTGCCCGCAGCACTCGCCGTACGCCGCCACCATCCAATCTCACAGCGCAGCGGGGGCGATCGCACTAGAGCGGATTCGGCGCGCGAGTTGACGTTGGCATCAGCGATTGACACACCCAGACAGTCCTCAAGCCCCAGCAGAGGCGTTCAGCGCCGCTCAGCCACGACTCACCAGTCGACGCAGACGCTGTAGGCGTTCTCGAGCTCTCAACAGCCTGCAAGCACGCACGTAGCGCCCGCATACATGCATGACTCGTACCGTTGCGAGCAGATTTATAATGGCTGCGAATCAAGTTTACGAGACCACGCTGCACGAGGCCTTCCCACCATTTGTCTAACAACTTGCAGTTGATGCGACACCCAGCCTGGGACTTCCACACAGGACGCACCAGCTCACTTTCACGTATCCCACACACCGCGTTAATACCACACCGCAAACCACTGTCTCAGTACTCAGACTGGTCGATTACGCCACGGTCTCACTAATCTCGGTTCCGCCAAGCGAATACAAATCAGACGCAGCACCGGCGCCTGCACGCAACGATGCGTCTACTACTCGCTTTGCTTTCCTCTCCGAATCCCGAATCGTTGAGTTAGGAACTCCTGAGATGGCATATGAGCAGACTGTCGCCGTGGTCGATTACTACCAGGAACTGAACCTGGACAAGGACGATGCCACCCCCGACATCCAGGTGCAGTTGAATAAGATCCGCATGCAGTGGCGGCAACGCGCGTCACTGAACGGCAGTCGCGGCGAAGAGGCGAGAGAGCAAAGCTCAAGATGATTGAGAACGCCTCGAACGTGTTCTCAAACGAAGACTCGCGCGATGCATACGACCGCTCTCTGCGAGCACTGCCTGAAGTGGCTGAGCAGGATATCGACTGGATCGGCCGAGCCTGGACGTACTACTTCGCCGACGACCCAGGAGCGGCCAGCATTGCCGCACGTAAGGCACGAAACGAGCATGCCGACGACCCAAACGCCCATGTGATCTCTGCATGGATCGAGCTAGCGGAAGAGAACTGGCGAGAAGCAAAACACTACGCAGACGAGGCCTATGTTCTTGATGAGCTGGGTGAAGACACCGTAGATGTCTACCGAGTGCGCGGCGTCACATTCTACTTCACAAAGAGGTACGAAAAAGGCATTGAGTGCTTCCAGCGTGCGCTAACCAAGGCGCCGCGCGAAATGGTTCCTGACATCGCATTCCGTATGGCAGCGTGCTACGTCGAGATGAAGCAATACACGAGAGCAATAGATATCTGCGTTGAGGGCCTTAAGGCTGACCCAGATATGGATTCTGCCACACTCCTCGCCGTCAGCCAGAACTGCTGCGAAGCGATTGAGAACACTGCTATGACATGAATGAGCTCGAGAAGTCGAAAAACTGGTTCCGCAACATGCGAGACAAGTTCACTAGTCTTGGCGTACCGCAACACCTCACGAAACGCATCATCACGTTCATCGATCTCTACATCAAGCGCATTGAGCTACTGCAGATTCCACCCGCCGACCCGAACCGGGTCCCAGATTTCCCACTCAAGGCAATCGGGATCGCCGTTCTTGGCATCATCGCATTCATCTCATACCCCCACATCGTGACATTGCTATTCTTTGCGGTGCCGACCGCTTGGATTGTATTCTTTTTTGTCCGCCACGCCGAGTACAAACGCATGAAGGAGGCCTACGATCAATCTGTCGTCGAGCACGAGAAAGTGAGCGCTGCCCTACAAGCCATGACAGAAGAATCATGATAGGCATGGGTACCGTAATATTTCGGTGATTGGATCAACAATGCAAAGTCAGGTAGCCGACACGATCTCTCTCGGTAATGACATCCTGGGCTTCATCGGGCGGAGCAACATATGGGTCGAGGATTCCTTGGTGAATCGTGACTCGGTGCGGTTCACCCAGTTTCTCATGGCCAAAGCGCTGGAGGAGACTGCGCCAGGACAGCTAGAGGTACTGGTCTTCGATGATGCGCTCAAGGGTATGGCAGCGCCGTTCCAGGAGGTCAACAGTGGTGGGGAGAAGATCCTGCGCCACATCAACGACACGCAGGAACTCACCGAGACCATCCACCACCTGCACGAGCACATCCAGGCCGTCCTCAACGTCATCCAGGGGCGCACGGAGAGCCTGCTGGACTTCCGCCAGCAGCTCTCACCCAAGGTAGAGGGCTTCAAACTGGTCGTCCTGTCCACCGACTATGAGCTGCTTAGTGATGAGATCAAGGACAAGCTCACCGTCCTGTTCAAGGCCGGCCCCGCCGCCGGCGTTACCTTCCTCATCCACTCTATGACGTTGGGGGGTCAACGAGCTTGTTCTTGGCCTGAGCCAACAGTGCCAGGTCGACGGAAGCACGGTTCTAGACGAACGCAGTGGCGTACGGGGCCGCTTCGACCCGCAAAGCGCGGATGAGCTAATCGCGGTCAGTCGCCGCGTGGCGTCCGCCGTCGCGTCGGCGCAGGTGGAGCCCGTGGCATTCAGCGAGGTGCAGCCGCTGGACGCGCCGTGGTCGCAGTCCAGTCGAGACGGCATCAGCTTTGCAGTGGGCACCTATGGGATGTCCACCATCGAGGTCACCCTTGGCGACGAGCTCAACCAGCGCCATAACGCCCTGATCACCGGCGCGGTCGGGCAGGGCAAGTCCAACCTCATCTCGGTGGTGGTGCACTCCCTGTGCCAGCGCTACTCCCCCAGCGAGGTCGAGTTCTACATGCTCGACTTCAAGGAAGGCGTCACCCTCCAGGCCTTCGCCCCAGACCCGAGCACTGGCTCATTCCTGCCGCACGCCCGCGTCCTGGGGCTGGACGCCGATCGGGAGTACGGCGTCAACGTCCTGCGGCACCTCTTCGCCATCTACCGCCAGCGCATGGCCACCTTCAAGGCTGCCGGTGTGCAGAACATCCGCCAGTACCGCCTGGCTGATCCCGAGGCCGTCATGCCCCGCATCGTGGTGGTCATCGACGAGTTCCAGATGCTCTTCGGCGAGGACGACGACACCGCCGAGAGCGCGGTCAACCTGCTGGTTAAGGGTGCCCGGTTGTTCCGCGCCTGCGGCATCCACTTCATCCTGGCCTCCCAGACGATCAGCAGCGGCTACCTCCTGGGTGGCACCGCAGGCGAAGGGCTCTTCGGCCAGGTGCCGGTGCGCATCGCTCTGAAGAACTCCCTGGCGGAATCCCACGCCACGCTGGGGTTCAAGAACGATGCGGCCAGCCACCTACGCTCCAGAGAGGCCATCGTCAACCTCGACTACGGCGAGCTGTCCTCCAACCGCAAGACCACCATCGCCTACGCCGACGACACCATCCTGGCCAAGCTGCGCACCGCCTGGTGGCAGCAGGCCCAAAGGCACCGTCAACCCACCAGAGGTCTTCGAGGGTGAACGCCGCCTCAGCCTGCACAACGACGCCCGTCTCCTACCGTCGCTCCACGCCGGCCAGGCGATGCTCGGCAGACGCATCAGCGTCGGTGCCGCACCACTCACGGTTGACCTCACGACCGACATCGGCCGCAACCTGGCGCTGCTCGGCACCGGCCCAGGCCACACCGTCCTGCTCAACACCGCACTCTCCCTCCTGCACAGCACGCCCACTGCCGAGCTCATTCTGCTCGACCTGATCGGCGACTGGCACCTACCGGCCCGCGACGCCCCGCGCACCGCCTTCGAGCAGCAGCTCGCCAAGATCGGCAGCACCTACCGAGTTGTCGACAAGCACCAGGCCGACGCACTCATCGACGAGCTGGCCGAGCAGGTCGCTGACCGCGCCGACGACGCCAGTGCGCCGCCCGTCTACGTGATCGGGTTTTGGCCTGGAGCGCTGGCGCAGCGACAGCGACGACGTGCAAGAGCTAGCTAAGTCTGCCCCTACCGTAGGAATCCATCTTCTGGGCTGGTGGACAAAACTCGACTCCTTCAAGGAAGTTATGGGTTTCGACGGGGACGCTTCCTTCGATATCCGCATCGCCATGCACCTCGATTCAGCATCGGCATGCGACATTTTCAAAGAACCACTCCTGGCCTGGACACCACAAGACAACCGCGCCCTTGTTTGGGACAGTGCAGTGATGAGTACGCCGCAAGGCATCATCCCGTACACCGTTATCCCCACGATAAATTGACCATCCTGCAAAGTCTGAGCAAGGAGACTCCACGATCATGGCACTGTCCGAGATAATTTCAACCATCGAAGACATCAAGCGCGACATCCAAAACCAGCAAAAGCAGATCAGCCTATTCAAGAAGAGCAACCAAAACAACATCAGTCGCGTCCAGGCCGAACTCAAAGGCGGCCGCAACAACCACGACAAGAACATGCTTAAGGCCCTGACGGATGCCGCCAGCAGTCTTAAGAAAGCAGAGACCGCTCTCCAGCAAGCCGAAAAGAGCGCCACAAAAGCTGCCCGAATCTAAATCGCACACACTCCGAGGAATAGACGATGCAGAACTTAGCCGAGGTCATCACAGCCGTCCAACAGATCGCAGACGACGCCAGCAAACTCGGACAGGGTGCTAACTCGACGGCAGAAACGCTACGCAAAAAAGCACAGAAGCTGAGCATGGTATCCAAACCATCGAAGAGCGGCGCAGCTGCCGCACAGCAAGTTAGCAGCGCCGCCAAATCTCTCGCCAACTGCAGCATGGCCATGTCCGCCCTACAGAAGGCTGCGGGAGACTTCATCAAAGACGCTAGCAAGTAACAGGACAACAACAATGTCCGCGATAACAAAACGAGACTGGCGACGACATCGCAAAGCCGCCCGCGAGTCACTTAAAGCCGCCATAATACTTACACAAGCAATCAAAAAGGATGCCATCGACAACGCACAACAAATTCGGAAGTCCGTAGGAAGTCATCAGCAAGGAAGCGAACTGGCTAACACACTTTTAGAAATTAATACATGTATTTCATCTTGTAGAAAGTATCTAGAGGTGGCGCTCACTAATGCTGAAAACATACCGATACATCCACCCGAAACACCCAAAACGACTAAGTAAGTTTCACCATGCCTCAAAGTCTTGAAAACGTGCTCAAAAATCTGCGAAACGTTCAAGCGAAAGTAGGTTATTCTGATGGAATCCAGTCGAAACTACGCACATTAGAGCAAACCGTAACAACCGCATCCATTGCTTTATCTCAGATTGACGAGAAGCATGCTCACGCAGCGTTAAGTCAAACTCAAAGAGCTGGAGAAGCAACCAGGCGCGCGTTGTATGGTCTTCTTCCAGGATACTTTGACGCCAACGATCGACTCAAACAGAGAATACTTGGCAACTCGGACGACAATATCAATACAGAAAGGGACGACTCTCAAATCTTCGGTGCCGTTTCTGACAGCCACTCACGGGGCATGCCTGCATCGAACGACACGATTCGGAGTTACGGCGATAGAAGTATAGTCCCTAGGTCGTATGAAAAATATATGGATTGGCACGAATTTGTTTACATTCCATCAACTTATGGAGTAAAACTACATAAGCTAGAACGCCTAGACATTATCGACAAAATAGAGTGGTGGAATAATAATGGAAAGAAGTATTACGATAAGGAAATTAAACGAAAAACATTTCACACATACTATCATCATATAATCGACAGGCATGGCGAACAAATCGCAGAATCCGCGGGATTAGATGACCTGGAAGACATTCCAAAGTACCTTAAAGCGTTGGCAAATTCTCAAGACAGCGAGAGATGTGTACAATTTACACAAAACGAAACAGATGTGATAAAATTGGACAAAGTGACGAGAGTATGCCTTGTTCTAAAGAAGACTTCGAACGGAAAATCGACTCCTATCACTGCATTCAAGACCAGTAGAGGTAAATGGGTTAGGATAAAGAAGAAGGATATCTATATGCCGTACACAAAGTTTAAGTTTCATGCAAAACAATGGAGGTAAAAATGCCAAGCATACTATATCAAAAATGGGCAAGCGAATCTGGACTTGTTCCCGATGAATGGTTCAAAAACACTGTCGTCAAATCTAAGAACTCGTGCGACGACCCTGTCTATCAAGAAGTGCTACAACTGTTTACCTTAGCCTATGGAGCAAGTTACTTTTCAGTACTTGAGTACGAAGAAGGTGAGCCGATGGCGCGTGAACATTATATCGATGCACTATCGTACTGCCTGGAGTATAAAGAACGGACTGAACGCCTAAATGACGATGTAGCACCCCAAGCTCTCGACACCTTCGATGCACAGTCATTGCGCGACGGCGCAGACATCATTGTCGAAATTCTGAAACCTACAATCAATACAGAATTCTGCCGAGATGCTGTTCGTCATACGATGGAGTATGCCACCGAAACAGCACTTCCTCGCCTTGCCAAGGACATGAGTCAAGATTCAGTCGAATGGCTTCGTGAAGACTACGAGTGGTTCCATTACAATAGCTACTCTGATGAGTTCGATCGTGTACATAACGTGCTTGCAACACTCGAGTGGTTTGTCGACAAAGGACTGCTAACAGACGCGGAGCAAATACAGCAGCTGCAAGACTACCGCACACAGCTCGCGGCTTTTGATGAACAGATACGTCCTTTACTGCCACGACTCCGGGGTTTTGCAATTTGACGGTTTTCAACTTGACGAGTTGGCCGCCGAGCGGTGTTGGTGGCTTCACTAACGTCTTCATGTATTCATGGTTAAACGACCAAAATCAACCTTGTTGGTGACGCACCAAAACTAGCCTTGTTTTTGAATTAGTCAGTTGCTCTTCTCACTAATTACACAAACCATAAGGAAGGCACTATCGTGTTCGATTTGCAGAATATCAACTTCTACCAAGAACTTGGGCTGGGGCAAGATGAGAACACAGAAGAACTGCACAGGAAAAGCGAACCACATAGCACGTCAGTGGCGGCAACGCGCCTCATTGAGCGGCCGCAATGGGCAAGAAGCAGCGGATAAACTGAAGATAGCTAACGCGGCCATCGAAGTATTCCGCGATGACGAAACCCGTCAAAACTACGACGCTACCCTCACCTTCTCACCAGCAGCAGATTCCCAGGAGATTGACTGGATTGACGAAGCGTGGAAGTACTACTTTGCGGATGATTATGAAAGCCGCTCGCGCTGCCGCACAGCAGGCACGCAGTTTCGATGACAGAAATCCTCGTAGTTATGTGATTTCGGCGCAGATCGAAACTTTCCATGGCGACGCAAAGCAAGCTCTTGAGTACGCAAATCAGGCCTATATTCTAGATCTCAATCAAGAAAATGTGATTGATGTTAGTCAAGCACGGGGAGACGCGTTTCTCATCCTCAATGAGAACGAAAAGGCGCTCAATAACTATCGTCGTGCGCTCGACGTAGCAACGGATTCATACTTTCCCATCGTTGTGTGGTCAGCTGCCTGGGCGTACATCAAAATGCGGAGATACGATGAAGCCGTCGAACTATGCTTGACCGCTCTTGGGAAGGATCCAGATATTGCGTCGTCTACCATTCAGGGCGTGAGCAAGCCGTACTTCGTTGCGATCGATCACCTGTGTCTCACATTCGACTTGCAGGAGTATCAGCTTAGCAGTTGGATCGAGAACGACAAGATAAATGAAGAGAAGATCGATGAGTCTCTGAGGCTCCTAAACAAGCAACTTACGACGCTTGATGCGTGGCGAATTGTTGATGAGGCACGCACAAGGCTGTCTGACTACATTAACCTTCATATCACGCGACTTGAGTTGATTCGCAAGCGCATGCAGGCAATCTACGCTATGCCGGTAGAGGAGCCGACAATCCAGAGGCCCGACAAGCCACTCAGAAAGCCACACTGGATTCCCTTAGCATTCTACATTTACTTAACAGTTGCTTTTGTGTCGGCAGGCATATTCTTGCCGTATCTTCCTGGACTTCTCATGGTACCGCTCCCGGTGCTGGGTATCGTTCATTGGGCTCGTCGATCGCGGCGACACAAAGAAAGTGTGCAGACATACGAGCGAGAGACAAAACGTGTGGAAGAAGAAGTTCTAAATGCCAGTCGGCGGTTAGAAGAGCAACAAGCTGCGGCCCGCGAAGCTTACCAAGATGAGATCAAAGAGATTGAGAAGCAGCTCAAGGAGTGCAAGTCTGCTTAAACGTTCCGACTATTGTCGGCTACTCAGACTGACATTACTCATCGGCTACACATCCATGTAGCTGCCTCATCTTCTTGTCGGGATCAGGTGCGTTCTTGCTATCGCTCTCGTCTCATCTTCAGCACGTTCTCGACAAGGCTGACCGCGATGTGGGTGAGGTCGAAGCGGTTGAGGATGTCGTCGTCCTGCATGATGGCTTCCAGGTCGTTGAGGCCTATGAGGTCGATCAGCTGGTCGATGCGGGTCAGGTCGTCGTCGCTGATGGCCTCCGGGTAGCGGTGGAGCAGGAAGCTGGTGTCGAAGATGTCGCGGGCCTTGGTGCGGTTGACCAGGGCGTCTATCTTGAGTGAGGCCAGCTTCTCCAGGCGGTAGGTGCGGATGCCGTCGATGGTGGTGACGTCGTCTTCGTCGATCTGCTGGGCCTGGCGGTAGGAGACCTCGATCTTGAGCGGGCGCATGACGTCGTCGCGGTAGTGCAGCATCTGGCGGTGCACGGTGGGTGTGTGCTTGGCGTCGCGCAGGCTGTGGACGGGCAGCTGGGCGGCCGCGGCACCGGCTTGGATGGACTCGGTCAGGTCGATGGAGGGGCTACGACCATCGAAGTCCAGGTCGATGGAGAAGCGTGGCAGGTCGTAGGCCAGGAGCAAAGCGGTGCCGCCCTTGAGGACGAAGGCATCATCGGTACGGCTTGTCAGCTCCTGAGCGATGGCCTGCATCAGGGCGACGTGGCGTGCCTGCTCTGGCGTGAATGGGTGGTGCTCGAACGGCCCTGGCAGGTGGGCCTCTGGCGTGTGCTGGTGTGGTGGTATTGGTGGTTCATCACCCATACACCGCCCTCAACGTGCGTGCCTCATCAGCAATCCAGCGGCGTAGCTCGTCCTGGGCAGCTAGATGGAAGGACGGCTCAAGTAAGGTGGCCTGCTCGAGAAGCAGCTCGCCTTGCTTTCTGGTGTCGAGCCAGTCAGTAGTGGCACCAGTCAGGTTGAGAACGCGTCCCCAGCGATGGAGGGAGCGGTAGAGCAAGTCCAAGATGGCCCGAGAGTGGTTGGCGATGTAGACCCGCTGCATGCCGGCAGGGATGTCTAGGCCCTGGGCTACCAAGCGGTCTCTGCCCTCGTAGATGCCAAGGTCACCGTAGATCGGCGTGGTGTCAATGTCTCCCATACCGGCCAGGGTGACCTGACGTGGCTGCTCAGTGCCGTCCTGCCAGTGGAAGACATCGTGCCAGTCCCCGCTGGTGCCTTCCGGCGCAGCCAGGTTCAAGGCATAGAGGCCCGTGATGTAGTGCTCTGGCGTCGTGGGAGGAATCTCGACCTGCCGCGGAAGAGATGTAAGGTATTCAGCTTGAGAATAGGCAGACGGCATGATGAGCACCTCCTTTTGCTGTTAAATGCTTTATATTACTGAGGATAACATAATGGGTGGGAGGATGTAAAATAGCCGACGCTATAATGCTGGATAATTCCTTGTGTTCACGCCGCTGGTGGACTGCAACTACACCCCTACAGCCTTCACTTGAGATAGGAACCAAACTGATGTAGCATTTAGTATTCTCATTTACTGTGGAGGATTCCAATGGCGGACAATGAACTCATTGTGGGCGAGCCACGTCTAGGCTGGCTGATCGATGGCAATCCCAAGACACCAGAAACGGCCGTCATGCTTCGAGATACAGGGGCTGCCATCGAGTTGCGGATCCCTCTCCAAGGCATGCTTAGGGAAGACGGGCCGTACGCACGATGGTGGTCGTCACTCACCATGCACGCTGATGACCCCGAGCAAACAAAGTACAGTTATACTCCTCCACGCGTCATGCTCTTTCATGACGATCGCGGCGTTGTTGTCCTGGTAGGATGCCGCGCAGGCGGAGCTCGCCAAACACTTGACGCTGGCTATGGTCTCATCGTTGCCAACTATGCGGTGCTAGGTGGTAGATCGCCAAAGTACGACAAAATCAACGGCATGCGGAGTGACATCCCTGCCATGGCATCCTGGACTGGCATTACGTCCATGATTGTCAAGGCAAACAACGACGCTGAAGGTCTTCTTGAATCAGTGCAGGTCGAGTTGAAACGACTCTCTCCAGTTTCTATCTCACGAACGCTGAATCTGGCCATTCACCCGTTGTGGGAAGCGAGGCAGCCACGCACCGGCTTCTCAGCTCGCGAGCGAATCATGCTCGGGACAATGGTGAAGGATGCCAGATCTTGGGAGGATCATCTCATGGTGCATGGCGCCGTGTGGGATCTTGTGTCGATTGCTTCCTGGAGGCCGTTTACTGTCGCAAGGCTCGAAGTTTGTCGTGGTGACGACCTGGTCAGAACCTCAAGAGGCACGACCGAGCGTTGGAGTCAGGTGGTGACTCATCGCCTCCCCTCAGTACAGCGATGACAAGAGTCGAAAACCCTCTTTCTTGTTCTGGTACGACAATATTGGAGCAAGAGGCGTCAAGCGCTGGCTGCGGTTGAGGGAGGCATACACCGATGCGCTTGATCCGTTCCTAAGTATCCTTCGCTCCGACGAACCATGGAGCGACGCCAATGTTGTCCAAATCGGCATCGTGCTCGAGAAGCTGGGCTATCTCATTGACATCAAGAAGAATGAAGGCGCACATCTCAACGGACAAGACCAGCTAAGCTTCATGAAGGCGTTGCAAGTCATTCTAGACGACATGCCCGTAACGCCTTTTGTCGATGATGATACCGCCACGGATAATATGCCGGACAACGAATCATCAGCCGGCAATACGAGCGATGCTTGGAAGGCTAACATTCGTGCGGCATATATGGGCTTAAAGCACGCTGATCGCACGCTACCTGACTCGCTCGATCTCATTAACGCCCTGCGCAAAAGCATTCTCGTCGTTCGCTTTTGGATAGCGAACCAGCTCGGCGTCCACCAAAATGTTCTTGAGGACGGCCGAAAGTCCGATCCTCTATCTAAGCGGTTCATTGGGATTGATTGACATCGCGTCATACAATCGACGGCTCATTCGCCTGCGCTTTTAGACAGACATCAATTCTCAACGTCGCCACCTGCTAGCCTAATGATACGGGAGTCTAAACGAAGTTGTTCAGGTTCGCCGCTAAATTCCTTAATTGCATCCATTAATTCACGATCTGGACGACTGATTACCTTTGGCTCCAACATCTTAATTACTTCCTCCCATTGACTCTGTCCGGAAGGTTTGCTGAGAGGGAAAGAGAAGACTGGGTCGATACAGGTACGCAATGCAATTCCAGCATCCTGAGACGAAAATTTCTGTATCATCTCTCGGTACAAAGGTTCCGCCGTCGTTGAGATGCCATAACCGTTTCCGATATAGCACTCCATCACTATTCGCACATAACTGTCACGCACGTTTTTGGGAACGTTCCCGTCAGATCCCACCAGATTCAGCAGCCGCTTTGCAGGTACGGGTTCATTATAGAAGTTATTTATACCGTGATGCACAATGCGAAGATTTTCTATGGCATCAAGCATGTCCAAAGCGCGCACTTCTGACGTAAGGTAGGCGTTGCCGCCATCAGCAAGGTCGAGGAGTTCACGGGCGGCGTCTGCTGTTTCCGTGTCGGCATTCGCACTCGCTCGTGCGTGTCTCATACCGTACTTGAACCGATCGGAATCGTCGATATAGGGCCATAGTCTTGGCCAGAGAAGCCGTACATTGTCGGCAACTAGTGTGGATCGATCTGGCGCAGTGTAGAGGCCAAAGAGCCCATCGCCGAGCGTACCTGCACGATCGGGAGGTAGTTGCTCAAAAAAAGCTGCTTCTTTATCGGCATAAGCTACATCGAGCGTGTTTTTTTTGATATTTGCAAGCAACTTACTAATATCAACGGCGACATTGTCTGGGGGCTGTATAATCACTTCTCTAATACAAGTTTCCAGGAATTCAATCAGCTCAAAACCGGAAAGCGAGTTCTGATTTGGATGTGCGGCAGATGCATGATTTCTCATGAATCTGATGTGATCAAGGCGGGCGAAACCAACGTTAGTTAGAAGACCAATTTTTCTCGAAGCGCGAAGTAGGCGAGCATCGTCGATGTTTGATAGGTCATCTTCGGTCTTCAGTTGTTTACGGAGGCTAGTATTATCGCCAGCAGCGATGTCGAAAAAGTAGTTAAGATCGAAATTGGCAACCCGTGTCCGCAGTTCGTCAATAAGCTCGTCCCACATGTAGTTAATAGCGGCATCAAATAGACCAACCGTTGCGGCTGCGACCATTTTCGAAATGTAGTAAGAACGATTCCGCGCACTGCTGGGCAGCTCGGCAATCACTGATCGTAGATTATTAACAAGCTTCTTGCGTTCCGTTACTGGGACGAACAGACCATTGGATGGCAGCCCAATGCCGTTTATGAGTTCTTGCATGCTACTTTCAAAACGCTCCAAATCGGTCTCATTGCTGCTTGCTGAGGTAATGAGGTCGTTACGGGTAGCGGACACGAGACGTCGTCATTCATGCGCCGATAGTACAACACGATTACTGGCAGGAGAATAGCCGCCAATCACCACCCTTAGGTTGATTAATTTATCATTGTTCGGAACTTTGTTATACTATTTCATAGTAATGTCCAATACTAGTCCCTCTCCCTACCACCGCCTCCGTCGGCTCAAAGCCGCCTTGCTGGCCGTCTCGCTGACGCTGGCCGGCATCCTCCTCATGATGCTTAACGCCTGGCTGGCGCCGCTGCAGTTGGGAAGCTGGCAGTGGCTGCATGCCCTGCCGCTGGGCGAGCTGGGTGGGACGCTGTTTGGTGCGGGGCTGCTGTCGACGTTCTTCGAGTACACCTTCCGGCGCGATCAGGAGGCGCACACGCTGGCTCGCTTCCGCCAGATCATCCGCGAGGAGGCTCCGGCGATGCGTGATGCGGTGGTGGAGGGTTTTGCCATCCATCCTGAGGACTTGAAGCGTGTGGCCACGCCGGAGCTGCTGGACGACATCGCCGCCAACGTGATGGCGCTGCGCCTGGGCGATGAGCAGTTCGCTCGCGAGATCTACCGCGACATCCGCGACCAAGCGATCCGCGCCGCTGAGCGGTGGTACGACGTGGCGGTGCGCGTTCGACTCTTTACTGCAGTAGAGAGGAGTACCGCAGGTACTCCTCTGCTGGACGTCACCGTGGAGTGGGAGTACACCACCGTGCCCAGCAGTGCCACCCGCCGCTTCGCGTGCGTGTCTGACCAGGATGAGTACAACGAGCTACTCGCCGATACGCCGGCCACGGCAGCATGGCTTCTCCAGAACCGTCCAGGCGTTGACGCAGCCAGCCGAGGCTCGTACGAGCTCCTCGAGCTGACGGTAGACGGACGTTCACAGACGATTCGTCGCAGCACCCGCAAGACAGGCCAGACCTACAGCGTCAGCCTTGATGAGGACGCCGTACAAGGTCAGCCAGTCCGTATCCGCCAAGTGATCCGCACAGTGGTGCCGAGATGGGGCCACCGGCTCTTCTTCGAGGTCGCCCAGCCCACCCGAAACCTGTCGGTACATCTGGACTACAGCGATACGACCATCGCCGACCTGCGCGTCAGCGACACCGTAGCCACCGCTCAAGCGGCTCGCGTCACCCGTATGCCAGAAGCCGTGCCAGGCAAGGCCGTCACTGTCGAGGCAAGCGGTTGGCTGATGCCGCACTCCGGCTTCGCCTTCACCTGGGCGCTGCAAGACGAGCTGCCCCAGACCACTCAGCCTGAGGCAGCAACCGCTCGACGAGCGGACTAGGTTCTGGTCACTCACCGCCACCCATGATGACCACCTCCTCACCAGCTCGACCGTTACGGACAATCTCAGGATACATCGTCTTGAGATACATAGTCTCTGGATTGGGAGTCTTCGGCCGGTTGAGATGGAGCCGTGCCCACCGACCGCAAGCCGCCGCTCTCACCAGCCACCGGTGAGTTCGGTCGGCGTGTGCGCGCCCGCCGCGAGCAGCTGGGCCTGTCGCAGGAGAAGCTGGCCGAGCGCACCACCCTGCACTGGTCGTACATCGGCCAGGTCGAACGCGGCCAACGCAACCTCAGCCTCCACAACATCCTCCGCATCGCCCACGCCCTCGACACCGATGCTGGTGGGTTGGTGAGTGGGTTGGAGGTGTCGCCAAGTTGACTTTGAATGGTTTTTAAGACTGACGGCACCGCACGTATCGCCTCTGCCGTCACTCCTTGCGAGGAGCCGCCAGGTAGCGCCAGATAGTCATATGGCTGAAGCCCAGCTGCTTGGCGATCTCAGCGATGGTCAGGCCCTGCTGGCGGAGGAGGATCGCCTGAGCACGGTCTTCGTCGGTGAAGCGGTGGCTGCGCTCCAGCCCTGCCTGCCCACGCAGCCGGTAGACCGTTGAGCGGTTGACACCCGTCTGCCGGACGATCTCCTTGACTGGGACGCCGGCGCGGTACAGGTCGACCACCTGCTGGCGCTGCTCGGGCGTGAGAGGCCGGAACTTCGTCTGCTTGATGCGGCCAACCTTGCGCGGTGACCGTGACGCTGTGTCGGGCACATCACTCTCATCGTTCGACCACTTCCCCACACTGGTGGCTGGTGTGGTGCATCGTCGTTGCAGGGGCTCGCTTACTGGCTCTGCCGCATCTGGCCCGGGAGAGGCCCCAGGCTCGTCCGCATCGCCCACCGTGCCATCCGACCCGTCAGTAGCCGGCGGATGCGCTACATTGGGGCCGGTACACACCTGGCCGCCCTCACCGGCGGCCAGCTTCCTTCGGAAGTCCAGCAGCACCATCAGGTTGTTAGAGTCGATGGTGCGGAGTTGTACTGACGCCCCAGTTATTCAAACATTGGGCCGCGTCTCGCCTCCGTGGTGGAATCGGTAGACACCGCGATCTTAAAAGTCGCTGCCTACGGGCGTGCGGGTTCGAGTCCCGCCGGAGGCACCACAGCATCGCTATACAAACCCTCACTACCAGTTCCCGAAACGTCGCTGTTCCTTCACGAGACCTTTGCCCTCCCACTGTGGGAAGGTGGACACTAGTTCTGTCCGCCCCCGAGTCAAGGAGCCGTCATGAAGATCGCCAACCGGGCCAAAGCCGCTCAGCCCTTCCACGCGATGAGCATTGGCGAACGCGCTGGAATCCTCCAGGCGGAGGGCCACTCGATCTCCAAGCTCAGCCTGGGTGAGCCCGACTTCGGCGCCCCTCCCGCTGTCCGCGAGGAGATGTGCCGTGTCATGGATGGCCGACCACTTCCCTACTCCCCCGCCCTGGGCCTGCTCGCACTGCGCGAGGCCATTGCGGGCTTCTACCGGGACAGGCACGGAGTCGAGGTCGATCCAGCCCGGATCGTCGTGACCACCGGCGCGTCGTCAGCACTCCTGCTAGTGGCTGCCGCCACCACACAGCCCGGCGACGACGTCGTCATCGCAGATCCGTCCTACCCCTGCAACCGGCAGCTCGTGGAAACCTATGGCGGTCGGATCATTCTGACGCCCACCAGTCCTGCCAGCCGTTACCAGATGGACCGAGCCTCAGCCGAGGCGGCGTGGACTCCGCAGACGAGCGCGGTGATGCTGGCGACACCGTCCAACCCCACGGGCACATCGATCCCCTTCGAGGAGCTGGCATCGATCTGCGCGCTGGCCCGTGAACGCAGCGCCTGGCGGATCGTCGACGAGATCTACCTGGGTCTGGCCGATCCAGATGATGACGGCACGCCGGCGCACAGCGTCCTGGAGACCGATCCCGAGGCAATCGTCATCAACTCCTTCTCCAAGTACTTCGGGATGACGGGCTGGCGCCTGGGCTGGGCGATCCTTCCCGAGGAGCTGGTGCAACCCGCAGAGAACCTGGCTGTCAACTACTTCCTGTGCGCTTCGACGCCTATTCAGCAAGCTGCGCTGGCGGTCTTCTCCCCCGAATCCATCTCAGTATGCGAGGACCGCCGGCAGGAGCTGCTTGCCCGCAGGAGCATTGTGCTCAACGGGCTGCAACGCATCGGCCTACCTGTTCCGGTCCTGCCCGACGGCGCCTTCTACGTCTACTTCGACGTCTCCTCCACGGGGCTCGACGCCCAGACCTTCTGCCACCGTGCCCTGGAGGAGGCGCATGTGGCCCTCACTCCGGGACAGGACTTCTCCACGACCACGGCTCGCTCCCACGTACGGCTGTCCTACGCGGCCTCCCGTGACGAGCTGCATGAAGGAATGAAGCGCCTCGAAAAACTGATCAACCGCCTGTAAATATACAGGCATTCAACTCAATGAATCCGCATCACCTCTGTGCAACAATTTGGCGCTCATCTGTTCACATGCTGCACAATTCTCTTTATGCCCTTGCAGACTCTGCTCCTTTCCGTCGCGCTAGTAGTTTTTGGAGTAATCGCTACCACCGAGATCTTCAGGTCAATCCATCAGAGAATACGTCTGCGCCGCGACAGGGCCTCCTCCGCCCCGCATCGGGTGAGGAGTCCACATGGAATGAGCTCACTGAGCACCATCGACCTGTCAGAGAGTCCAAGCCCGATGAGTTCACCACCGGCCCGCATGAACGGCTCCTGGCGATCTGTGCGCCGTACTCCCTGTGCAGCCGGGACCCGTGGGACCGTCTCATCTGCTCCGATCTCGATGGCACCCGCACCATGCTCTCCCTCGACTGGGGAGTATGCTCCCGCACCGATCTCCTCGCTCGGATCTACTGGCTTATCACCTCAGGCCACCGCACCGGCTTCGATGCGGAGCGTGCTCGCTGGGTCAGCACCTCCCTGGCGGAGGCCGAGCGCCACGAGCTGTGGGATACTGCCGACTCGTCCTCGGACGCAGCAAAGACGTTGTGGCGCCTCGAGCGCATGCTCAACAACGACCGGGACATCCGAAACGTGGACTTCGCCGCCTGGGACCTGGTCCGTGCCGCCATGCTGACACGCTGCGGATTCGCGATGGGCTGGCTGACTGAGGACGAGACCTGGGACACGCTCGCGGTCCTGGATCGTGCGTTGCGAGAGCACTACCGGAGCTGGACGCAGGTGTCGGAGTCATTCCGGCTGGCACGCTGGTACTGGAGCTCCGAGAGCGGCAAGGACGAGCACTTCAACGACCTGCACGATCTCAACCGCTCACTGGTTCTCCTCAGCCCAGACGGTCCATGGGGGATCGTCGACTGGAAGGTAGCCACCCCCGAGCCCTCGTTCCTGATCCTCGATGATCTGCTCGACACCGGCATGGCTAAACCACGGGGTGCCGGCGAGCGGAAGCGCGCCACGCAGTGGGAGCGCTGGGTCGACGATCAGGCCATTCTCCGCGGGCAGCATCGCCCTCAGCACTTCAGCATCCACGCCGAGCAGCACCACCGGTTCACCAAGCGCGCCTGAGGCATCACGTCAAGACGATCCGCCACGAGGCAGCGGGCTCCGTCGGCCCATCACCTTAAATAAGAGCCGGCTAGGAACTCATCCAGGACCAGGTCTACCGTGCTTATCAACCATCATCTCTGCTGCTTTGATGGCCCGACGACGGCGAGTCTCGGCGCGTTTCGCCTCACTGATCCAGCGCAGGTACTCGTTCCGGTGCGATGGGGGGCAGAGCTGCGAATATCCTCTCCGCCGCCTTATTCTCCGACAGCACATCGGAGAGCTCTATCGGGATTCCTGCCTGCTCGTCACTCATTGCGTCTCCTCTGGCTGATTGACAGAAGTACCACACGGATAAAGAATCGAATAGGGCGCTTGTGGCGGCCCTCTTTTCCTCCGTTGCCATGACCACCATAGCCACTCCCCCACCTCGATGCCTCCAACAGCATCACAGCTGCCCTCAAGCCAGCACAGAAGGAGGACGTGATCATCCTCGACCAGCAGCGTGCCAGGTTCCTCATGCGCCCGCTTCAGGGTGATGCAAGGCAGGAGGGCTGGGACGGCTTCGTGAACTCATTGCGGTGAAGCGCGGGCACCGCGGTTAGCATCAACGTATGCCGGCCAATCCGTACGTATCCTTCCTGCCTCAGCACCACCGGCGCGCGGCCTCCCTGGTACCCGAGTCGACGTGGTGGCGGTGGCACGGCCACCGTACGCACATCGCACGTGCCCCCGACCCCGGGGCGCCGGCCCGGGTGCTGCTCGTCCACGGAGCTGGTGGGCACAGTGGAGCGCTGTGGCCGATTGCCGCACTGGTGGCCTCACGCGGCATCGACGTCAGCGCCGTCGACCTGCCTCTGTACGGACGCACGACGTCACCGGATCCCACGGCCGTGCGCTACGACACCTGGATCGACCTCCTCGTTGACCTCGTCGAGGCCGAGCACGACCACCGTCCGCTGGTGCTTCTGGGCGCCAGCATCGGCGGCCTTCTCGCCTACGAGGTGGCGGCCCGCTCGCCGCACGTGGCGGCGGTGGCCGCCACGTGTCTGCTCGACCCGGGTGACTGGCGCGCCCGGACACACATGACGCGTGCGGCAGCACTGGGCGTCCTGGGCGGGCCGTTGTCGGCACTCGCACGCGGAGGACTGGAGCGCACCATGGTGCCGATGAACGCAGTGGCGAACCTGCGGCGGATGAGCCGCGACCGCGCACTGTCTCGCCTGTGCGCCATCGACCCGCGTGGGGGCGCCGCCAGGGTCCCCCTGGGGTTCCTCGCCTCTTACCTGCGGTTCGCGCACACCCCGCCCGAACGCAATCGCACGCCGGTGACGCTGCTGCACCCCGGTCGGGACGCGTGGACGCCGATCGAGCTCAGCGCCCGAGTACTGTCGCGTGCCGCAGGTCCGGCCGAGCTGGTGGTGCTGCGCGAGTGCGGCCATTTCCCAGTCGAAGACCCCGGAGTCACGGATCTCGTCGACGCCGTCGCCGGCCTGGCTCGGCGTCTCCACTCACGAGGTGGGACCTGAGGCCGCTGCGGGCGCGCGGGCAACAGAGGTCACGCCTTGGTGGACCCGGCCGGACTCGAACCGACGACCGACGCGGTGTAAACGCGTTGCTCTGCCAACTGAGCTACAGGTCCAGGTGCAGACATCCCCCAGGCTACCGGTGCCCGCACATGCGACTGACGGCGCAAGCCGCCTCAGCCGGAGGAGACTTTACCGCCTCCGCCGGGAAAAGCCACCAATCATCTCCGCATCCGGCGGCACAGTACGCAGGTCGACCACTGGAGCGACTCAGCGCCCTCGGCTGGAGACCCTGATACCACTCCAGTGCTGCCCCATGGAGGCGGCGGAGGTCGCATGCATGCCGGCTGTCGCAGCAGCCTCCTCCACCTCGGCGGCCTGGACGGCGCCAGTGGTACGCGCCTTGGGCGTCAGCACCCAGATGAGCCCTGCGCCGTCGAGGTTGGCCTGGGCGTCCATGAGGAGGTCGGTGAGGTCGTCAACGTCGCCGTCGTCGTCACGCCACCACACGATGGCCGAGTCGGCCACGTCCTCATAGTCCTCGTCCACCAGAGTGGTTCCGGTCTCCGCCTCAACGGCCTGCCGCAAGGTCTCGTCGACGTCGTCGTCGTAGCCGAACTCCTGAATGATGAGACCGGAGGCGAAGCCGAAAGCCCCACCCGCTGTACTCGCCACGTCCTTACACCGTCCTTCTGGGCTGCGCCCTGTCTATCGCTCGCCCGCTGCTGGGCGATGGGCACTAGCCCACCGCACCCGGTACCAGCGGCGCAAGTGAACACGCATGTCAGATTACCTTGGACTTTCCTTTGAAGATCGGCTCCGGCGCGGCCACCGGCTTCAGGCCCCACGCCTCCTCAGCCCTCGACACCGAGACCAACCCGTTACCATGTGAGTCACACCATACGTGAGGTGGGACTTTCCTCCCGCCGTGTGCAGCGTTCACACCGTCGCAGGTCGTAGATTAGGGCCGTCATCCACAGCGGTCTGACTTCAGGCGTACGCCGACGCTCCATCGGCGCCACGGCACGCAATGAGGCTCGGGACCGACCGCACAGACGCGAGGAAAGAGGATTCCGTGAGCCCCACCAGTGACTCCACGCCGCTCATTGACGGCCTCCTGACGAAGGTGACCGACAACGACCCAGAGGAGACCAAGGAGTGGCACGAGTCCCTCGATGCCCTCATCGCGGACAAGGGCGCCAAGCGCGCGCGCTACATCCTGCTCAGTATGCTGGCTCAGGCCCGGCAGAAGAACGTCACGGTTCCCACCGAGATGACGACGCCGTACATCAACACCATCGACGTCGCCAACGAGCCCTACTTCCCAGGGTGACGAGAGCGCCGAGCGCACCTACCGGCGCTGGCTGCGCTGGAACGCCGCCGTCATGGTCACCCGCGCCCAGCGACCTGGCGTGGGAGTAGGCGGCCACATCTCCTCCTACGCCTCGACGGCCACCCTCTACGAGGTCGGCTTCAACCACTTCTTCCGCGGCAAGGACCACCCCGGCGGCGGCGACCACGTCTTCTTCCAGGGCCACGCCTCACCGGGCAACTACGCCCGCGCCTTCATCGAGGGCCGCCTCAATGAGCCGGACCTGGACGGCTTCCGCCAGGAGGAGTCCCACCCGGCAGGCGGCCGCGGCTTGCCCTCCTACCCGCACCCGCGCCGCATGGAGGACTTCTGGGAGTACCCCACTGTCTCCATGGGGCTTGGCCCGTCCGAGGCGATCTACCAGGCCTGGTTCGACAAGTACCTTCAGGGCGCCGGCATCAAGGACACCTCTCAGCAGCACACCTGGGCCTTCCTGGGCGACGGTGAGATGGACGAGCCCGAGTCACGCGGCATGCTGCAGCTGGCGGCCAGCCAGCAGCTGGACAACCTCACCTTCGTCATCAACTGCAACCTGCAGCGCCTCGACGGCCCGGTGCGCGGAAACGGAAAGATCATCCAGGAGCTCGAGGCCTTCTTCAAGGGCGCGGGCTGGAACGTCATCAAGGTGATCTGGGGCCGTGGCTGGGACCAGCTCCTCGCCGCGGACAAGGACCACGCGCTCGAGCACCTCATGATGGAGACGCTCGACGGCGACTACCAGACCTTCAAGGCCAACGACGGCGCCTACATCCGCGAGCACTTCTTCGGCCGCGACCCGCGCACCGCCGAGCTCGTCAAGGACTGGACCGATGACGAGATCTGGGCACTGCAGCGCGGCGGCAACGACTACCGCAAGATGTACGCCGCCTACAAGGCGGCCACGGAGCACAAGGGCCAGCCCACCGTCATCCTGGCGCACACGGTCAAGGGCTATCTCCTGGGCGACCACTTCGCCGGCCGTAACGCCACCCACCAGATGAAGAAGCTGACGCTGGACGACCTCAAGGCCCTGCGGGACCGGCTCCACATCCCGATCACCGATGAGCAGCTCGAGGCCAACCCGAAGATGCCGCCGTACTACCGGCCGGCCGACGACGACCCCTCGCTGCTCTACATGCTGGACCGCCGCCGTCAGCTCGGAGGCTTCGTCCCCGAGCGCCGCGATGCCGGCGTCGAGCTCGAGCTGCCGGAGACAAGACCCTACGACATCCCTCAAGGGCGGCTCGGGCAAGCAGGAGGTCGCCTCCACGATGGCCTTCGTCCGCCTGCTCAAGGAGCTCATCAAGGACAAGGGCATCGGCCGGCGCATCGTCCCGATCATTCCGGACGAGTCGCGCACCTTCGGGCTGGAGTCGCTCTTCCCCACCAAGAAGATCTTCAACACCCAGGGCCAGAACTACACGCCAGTCGACGCCGACATGATGCTGTCCTACCGGGAGTCCACCTCCGGTCAGCTCATGCACACGGGAATCAATGAGGCCGGTTCGGTCTCCCTGTTCCAGGTGGCCGGCACGAGCTACGCCACCCACGGCGAGCCCGATGATCCCGGTCTACATCTTCTACTCGATGTTCGGCTTCCAGCGCACCGGCGACCAGTTCTGGGCCGCAGGCGACCAGCTGACCCGCGGCTTCATCATCGGGAGCCACCGCCGGGCGAACCACCCTGACCGGTGAGGGCACCCAGCACATGGACGGCCACTCCCCCATCATCGCGGCCACCAACGACGCCGTCATCAGCTACGACCCGGCCTACGCCTACGAGATACGGCACATCGTGCGCGACGCCCTGGAGCGCTGGTACGGACCGGACTCGGGCCGCAACCGGGACGTCATGTACTACCTGACCGTCTACAACGAGCCGATCCACCAGCCCGCTGAACCCGACGACGTCGACGTCGAGGGAATCCTGCGCGGTATTCACCGCATCAGCACGGCTCCCGACGGCGAGGGACCCGAGGTCCAGCTCCTGGCCTCCGGCGTCGGAGTGCCCTGGATCGAGGAGGCCCGCCGTATCCTGGCCGAGGACTGGGACGTACGTGCCACCACGTGGTCCGTCACCAGCTGGAACGAGCTGCGGCGCCAGGCCCTGGAGGTGGAGAAGGCCAACTTCCTGGCTCCCGATGCCCAGCGGCAGGTCCCCTACCTGACGCAGAAGCTCTCCGAGAGCACTGGTCCCTTCATCGCCACCAGCGACTACGACCATCTTGTCCCCTGACCAGATCCGAGCCTGGGTGCCCGGTGACTACTACACCCTGGGTGCTGACGGCTTCGGATTCTCCGACACTCGTGCCGCCGCCAGGCGCCACTACCTCATCGACGCCCAGTCGGTGGTGGTCCGCGCCCTCCAGGCGCTGGTGGAGCAGGGGCGCCTCGACCACTCCGTGCTGGCCCAGGCCATTGCCCGCTACGACTTGACCAACGTCAACGCAGGCACCTCCGGCTCCCAGGGCGGGGAGTCCTGACCCGCCCCGTGCGGCTATAGTTGGACGCACTGACCAATTAGGTGCCGGTGGAACGCGGTCTTCCGCGTTCCACCGGCACCACCATGTCTGCCGAATGAGGGTCCTCCGTTGTCCCGTTCCCTGCTCCTGCGCTCCGCCTCCTTCATGGCCGCGTGCCTGCTGACCCTGTCTGGCTGCTCAGTCGGCTGGACCGGTACCACGGGGGCGTCCTCGTCTCCCGTCGAACCAGGCTCATGACGCCGCCGCCGAGGAGGCCGAGGAGGAACCCACTGGAAAACTGGAGGACACCGGTCCCGTTGATCCATTGGAGTACGGGAACTGCACGTCCTCCGAGATACGCGACTACGATGACGACCTGACCAACAACGACGCGGAGGACACCCGAGCCCAGGCAGAGGCCGAGGTCACCAAGGTGGTGCCCGCCTCCGACCAGGTCAATGTCACCTCCAACGAGCTCTCCACCGATCAGGTGGTCAAGGTCTCGGCTGGGGCACGAGACGTAACAATCACTGCACAAAAATCTCGTGGTCGTCATCGAGGGAGAGATCGAGTCACTCACCGTCCACGGGTTCGACAACACGATCTGGATCGATGCATCCAATAAAGTCACGTTCGGCCCGAACGACGGAGACAACCTCAATTACGTCTTCTGGCGCTCCAGGCCTCCACAGTCGAAGGTGGATCCACAAGGCGTCAACATGATCGGCAAGGATGTTCACGCCCCAGTCGTCCGCTCCTGCCGCTCCTTCTCATGATGGCGGTCACGACAGAGTCGGACAAGGCCTTCCGACATCGGTGAGACGGTGCAATCGGAAGGCCGAGCCTCCTTATCCCTCCGAGTCGGTCACCGTCGACACAACCGGCGGAGTTGACGGGATCGGATCCCTGAGTAGACGTTCAAGTCACGGAAATGGGGACGAAGAAGGTTCTCCGGGCTGAGAATCTCATCAAGAACAGATTCCTCGAGCAGCCCCATCTCCAGAACCACCTCTCGCACGCTGCGTCCTGAACGGGCGCACTCACGCCCCACCAGGTCGCCATTGTGATGACCGATCACCGGGTTGAGGTAGGTAACGATTCCGATCGAGTCCAGCACATTGCGACGGCACACATCCTCATTGGCCTCGATCCCCACGATGCACAGCTCCCGCAGGGTCGACATCCCACGGGTGAGAAGATTGATGGACTCGAAAAGATGGCCTGGGCGATCACCGGTTCCATGACGTTGAGCTGGAGCTGTCCGGCCTCAGCGGCGAAGGTCAGCGCGACGTCGTTTCCAATGACCTTGAAAGCAGACCTGGTTCACCACCTCCGGGAATCACCGGATTGACCTTGGCCGGCATGATGGAGGAACCAGCCTGACGCTCAGGCAGCCTGATCTCCCCAGCCCCGCACGAGGCCCGGAGGACAGCAGTCGCAGATCGTTGCAGATCTTGGACAGCTTCACCGCCAGACGCTTGATCGCCGCATGCATCGAGACGTAGGCACCTGTGTCACTCGTGGCTTCCAGCAGATCATGCGCTCCTCGAACATCCAGACCAGTGATCTCCCGCAGATGCCCGACGACAGTGCTCTGATAGTCCGGCGGGGTGTTGAGCCCCGTGCCGATCGCCGTGGCTCCGAGGTTCACCTCCAGAAGCAGAGCGGCGTTGTTGTGAAGCCGACTGACCTCCTCCTCCAACAGAACGGCGAAGGCCTCGAACTCCCTGCCCCAGGCTCATAGGAACAGCGTCCTGAAGCTGCGTACGCCCCATCTTCAGAACATTGACGAGCTCCACCCCCTTGGCACGCATGGAGGCGATGAGTCGCTCAAGCTCCTCGATGAGCGAGCCGACAAGAGTGAACAGCCCCAAACGGAATCCAGTCGGGATAGGCATCGTTCGTCGACTGGGACTTGTTGACATGGTCGTTGGGGTTGACGATGTCATAGCGACCCTTGGCATATCCTAGGAACTCCAGAGCGAGGTTGGCAATCACCTCATTGGTATTCATATTGACGCTGGTTCCGGCACCTCCCTGGAACTGGTCGACCGGGAAACTGATCAAGGCAGCGCTCAGCAACCAGCACCTGGTCGCACGCCCACACAATCGCACCAGCAACCTCCGGGTCAAGAGCTCCCAGATCACTGTTCGCTAACGCCGAGGCCTTCTTCACCTGCACCATGCCACGAACAAAGGCCTCTTCATCACCGACCACCGATCCAGAGATCCGGAAGTTCTCCATCGCGCGTAGCGTGTGGATTCCCCAATAGGCTTCCAGTGGAACCTCCCGTGCACCAAGAAGATCTTCCTCCGTACGGGTTGCCTGCGTCATCTTAAGCCTCCGAGTTGTCTAGCCAGGCGCCTACGTGCGCACATCTATGCTGGCACACAGTGCGCACACTCAGGTCATTGCAGATTCACATACCATGGGCTTCCACAATGGTTACGCTATTGTAACCTGTGTAATCCACTCCGCCTGCACGACACACCATCCTTAGTTATCCCCGTATTTTCAAGACAAACCCGTGTCGGATCACACGCCGCGCCAATCGGGAACCTACTGTCCCCACGATATTCCAGTCGGTAGCATCCACAGCATGGATGAGTTGAGCGCTCCGGGAGTGTCTGCACTGCGACAGGCGCAGGACACAATTATTGAACACTCACTGGACCGCATCAGTTCGGCCCATGATTTCTACCGAACCCTGCCGGAAGGATCGCGCGACCAGATCGCAGCGGTGGCCCGCCTGGGCGTCACTATGTTCGTCGACTCGGCGGAGAACCCGTCGACCCCGTTGGCCCCCTCTCAGATCTTCTCCGTGGCCCCTGCCGCCCTGACCGGCGTGATCACGCTGGAGCAGACCCTGGCTCTGGTGCGCACTGTCCTCGACGTCGTTGTTGACGAGGCGCCTCGCGCCGTGCCGGCGGAGGATCATGACACTGTCCGCATCCTCGTCCTGACCTTCGGGCGCGACGTCGGCTTCGCTGCGGCTGAGGTGTATGCCCGGGCAGCAGAGGCACGAGGCGCTTGGGACGCCCGGTTGGAATCTGTAGCGGTCGACGCGATGCTCCACGACGCCCCCGAGGACGCCGCGACCCAGGGCCGGAACTGCCGGCTGGAACGGAACCGGGCCGGTGGCGGCTATCGCCGCCAAGACCACTCTGGACGCGCTCGGCGTCTCCAGGCTGCGCCACGAGTGCCGCAACCTGGCCAGTGACTGCCTGGTATCGGTACGTGGTGACTCCGTCCTCATCGTCCTGGGCGACAGCTCAGCCGCCCCCGGTTCGGCATCCAAGCACTCCTCCCGGGACGCCACTGCTGAGCAGCTGGTGGACCAGGCGGCCATGCAAGTGGCCGGCGGCCTGGGAGGGTCGGCCGTCGTCGGCCCCGTGGTCTCGGGAATCTCGCACGCCGGCCGCTCACTGCGCTCCGCCCTGGCCGGGCTGCGGGCCCCTGCCCGGGCTGGGCCGAGGCGCCCAACCCGGTTCACGCCGATGACCTCCTGCCCGAGCGGCTCCTGGCCGGCGACGAGCTCGCCGGCGAGCAGATCCTCAATCTGGTGCACGCACCCCTCCACGAGATGGGCGACCCCTTCGAGAGCACAGTGGCCACCTACCTGGCCCTGGGCGGGAGCCTGGAAGCCACCGCCCGAAACCTGTTCGTGCACGCCAATACGGTGCGCTACCGTCTGGGCCGGGTCAGTGAACAAGTCGGTTGGGACGCAACAAACGCCCGTGACGGCCCTCATGCTGCACATGGCGATCATCGTGGGCCGACTGGCTGTCAGCCGAGAGGCTTGAGGCGCCGCGGACGTGGTGAGCATCCGCGTCCCCTCCTCAGGGCGACCGGACCGTCCGTCCCATTCGGACTGGTCCGGTCGCTGCGCTATGACAACACGTCGGTCACGACTCGCTCCCCCGGTAACGCACCTATTCCGGAGCACCCCTTCTCATCTGGGACAATGGTCCGACCTGCGGCGCCGCCGCGGGCGAACCACAACCATCATCGAGCCACAGTGCCGTCACGGATCCTGGATGCTCCGTCGCGGCGTCAGAAGGAGCCACCATGGCTGAGCAGAGCAACGACGACGTCCAGTCCGTCATCACCCAGATCGTCAGCGAGGAGTCCGGCGTCGCCGCCAAGGACATCACCCGTGAGACCACCTTCGCCCAGGATCTCGACGTCGACTCCCTGGGTCTGCTGACCATCGCCACCCAGGTCGAGGAACGCTTCGGCGTGGCCCTTGACGACTCCCTCATCCCGACCCCTGCCCACCGTCGGAGCGCTGGTTGACCTGGTGACCTCCAAGAAGGCCTGACCACAGACATGAGCCCGGAAGCCGAGTGCCGCCCTGACGACGTCGTCGTCACCGGCCTGGGGACCGTCAACCCTCTGGGCGCAGACGTCGAGACCACCTGGAGCGCTCTGCACCAGGGGCACCTGCGCGGTTCGCACCCCTTGAGCACGAGTGGGTCGGGCACCATGAGCTGCCCGTGCGGATCGGCGCTCCCCTGGCGGTCGATCCCGCCGAGATGCTCCCACCCCGCCAGATGCGCCGTCTTGACCGCGCCAGCCAGTGCGCGCTGCTGGCCGCCCGCCAGGCCTGGGAGCAGGCCGAGGCTCCACAGGTCGCCCCGCAGCGCCTGGCCGTGTCCGTGTCCCCGGGAATGGGGCCCGGTCCTGTCGGTCATGGAGGCGTGGGACACCCTGAGGGACAAGGGGCCCCGGCGCGTGCTGCCGACAGCGGTCCCCGCGCTCATGCCCAACGCCCCGGCGGCGGCCGTCGGGATCGAGCTGGGGGCGCACGGCGGTATCCACGCTCCGGTCTCAGCCTGCGCCTCGGGGGCTGAGGCCATCGCATACGGTGCGGACCTCATCGCTCTGGGACGGGCCGACGTCGTCGTGGCCGGGGGCACGGATTCGGCCCTTCACCCGATGACCGTGGCCGCCTTCGGCGCCATGAGGGCCCCTGTCGACGCGCAACGACGACCCGCAGACCGCCTCTCGCCCTTTCGCACCGGACCGCGACGGCTTCGTCCTGGGCGAAGGGGCCGGGCTCCTCGTCCTGGAGCGAGCCGCGCACGCCACGGCCCGTGGCGCACAGGTCCTGGCCGTGCTGGCGGGCTCCGGGGTCACTGCCGACGCCTACGACGTCGCACGCCCCGAGCCATCGGGTGCGGAGCAGGAACGAGCCCTGCGGCTGGCTCTGGATCGCGCGGGCCTTGATGCCGGCGCCGTCGGGCACGTCAACGCCCACGCCACCTCGACACCCGCCGGCGACGTCGTCGAGGCCGGTGTCCTGGCCAGGACGGTTCCGAGTGCGGCCGTCAGCGCCACGAAGTCCGCCACCGGTCACCTCCTGGGCGGGGCCGGGGGCCTGGAGGCGGTGCTGACCGTCATGGCGCTGCAGGAGCGTTGGGCCCCGCCCACGCTGCTGCCAGCCGGAGTGGATCCGGAGCTGGCCCGGCTCGGTCTGGACGTCGTTGGGCCGCAGGGCCGCGCCCTGCCCCAGCTGGAGGCGGCGGCCAGCACCTCCTTCGGCTTCGGTGGGCACAACGTCGCTCTGCTCCTCACCCGTCAGTAGTCGTGCTCGGGCGGGCGGTGCCGTGAGACCTCGCCTGTGACCCACCGCGCTGGACCCGGCCGGTGCGGTCAGGCACAATAGCCGTGCATGCCGCGTACGTCATGACATGAGCCCGGTTGAGGGTCGAGACCGTTGGGGAAGGCGAATCTCGAAACCAACCAGGAGGCGATACTCATGATCGGTGCCTACACCCGCGGTGTACTTTTTCGTGCATTCAGCACCTCGGGCGCTCTGCCCCCACATCGAGTGGGCAGCGGCCGAGGTGCTCGGTTCACGTGTCCACCTGGACTGGACCGAGCAGCCTGCGGCACGGGGCATGATGCGGGCCGAGACCAGCTGGGTGGGGACCCGCTGGAACGGGAGCCAGTCTTGCGTCGGCCCCTGCGCGGCTGGGCGAACCTGCGCTACGAGGTGACTGAGGAGGCGAGCGTCGGCACCGACGGCGGCCGCTGGTCCCACACCCCCGATCTGGGCATCTTCCACGCCCAGACGGATGTTCACGGCAACGTCGTCGTCCCCGAGGACCGGATCCGGGCTGCGCTCGTCTACGCGGCTGAACCTGAGAGGATGCGCCGCGAGCTCGACCTGGCTCTGGGACAGGCCTGGGACGACGAGCTCGAGCCCTTCCGCTACGCCGGAGCCGGTGCACCCGTGCGTTGGCTGCACCGCGTCGGCTAGGAGCACCCCTCAGCGGAGCTCGCCGCATCGCCTCCTGAGAACCGGGTGGGGCAACAGGTTTCATCACCCTGTTGCCCCACCCGGTCCACATCCTGGGCGCGTTACAGCCCCTGCGCTCGCAGCTCCTTCATCGCCTTGGCCCGGTTCTTCCGGTCGAGGCGATCGAGGTAGAGGTGGCCCTCCAGGTGGTCGCACTCGTGCTGGATGCAGCGGGCCATGAGCTCCTCCCCCTCGACGACGACCTCCCTGCCGTCCAGGTCCACACCCTCGGCCCGGGCGTACCACGCCCGCTCCGTGGGGAACCACAGGCCCGGCACTGACAAGCAGCCCTCGTCCCCGTCCTGGTACTCGTCCTTGGACACCTCGACGATCCTGGGGTTGAGGATGTAGCCGATCTCGCCGTCGATGTTCCAGGAGAAGGCGCGCAGACCGATCCCGATCTGATTGGCGGCCAGGCCGGCCCGGCCGTCCTCGTCGACCGTCTCGAGCAGGTCCTCAACCAGGGCCTTGACGGAGTCGTCGATGTCAGTGATCCAGTCGCACTCGGTGCGCAGGACCGGGTCGCCAATGATGCGGATGTCGCGGTATGCCATGGCGGCATCCTCCCATGACCGAAGCGACGAGGTCATGTCCGGCCCGTCTCGTGATCAGGTATTCGCACACCACCGACGACACCCGTCGAAGACCGGATGGGCTCCAAACACAGACGAAAAAGAAAAGCCCCCAGCCCGATCGAGCTGAGGACTTCCCTGGCGGCTCCTGCGGCTGGACTCGAACCAGCAACCGTCCGATTAACAGTCGGATGCTCTGCCATTGAGCTACGCAGGAATGCGTTTGACGCGCAGTGAACTTTAGCAACATCCCGCGGCGACGTCGAATCCGGCAAATCGGAGGAAACGCTGCTATTCCAACAACATCCTACCGTGTGGGAAGGCCCACACCCTCGCGGACGCGGTCTTCCAGCTCCTGAAGCGCCTGGCAATCCTCCACCCTCATCGACCTGTGAGATCAGTGGCCGGGTGACGGAGTAGAGCTCACCGTCACTGCCTCGACGCACACTCGCTGTGGCCGTGGCGCCGCTGGGGAAGCGTTGTCACGGCGCTGTGGACGATGGCGGCCTCCACCCGCTGGCGCAGGGCCTTGGCGAAGGGGGCCGCATCAGCGGAGGCGTAGGCGTCGCCGTTACGGACTCCTACCGGGACCTTCAGAACGAGGTCCTCGCGATCCTGCTGCGACCACCTCAGGATGAAGACGCGCTCCTGCCCGTCCCAGGTACCCTGCTCCACCTCGTCCCAGGAATGGGTCTTGGGCCTGCTGCACCCGTTGAAGACCACGAGGGATCCGGTCGTGGCCACCGCCCACGCCGAGCCATCCGCATTGAGGGGGACGGCTCCCAGGGCGGGCTCGCGCAGCTGCTCACGCATCTCCAGCGGAAGTGCGGCGGTGGAGCGGGTGGATGAACCTTGACGACGTCGCAGGATCGACATGACCGTCAGGCTACCCGCACCTGCTCACCTGGTGTGCCACCGGCCTGCCTCAGGCTCCCTGCCTGATCTGCATGCGGCGCTGCTCAAGGGCAGCGATCTGGGAGAACAGCTCGCGGTAGCCCTCCTCCTGCGGCGACATCCGCCGGTGGCGTGAGCGCATCTCGACGAGCCGCCGGTTGATACCCATGACGGCGAGGGAGCCGAGCACGCCCTTGGCGTAGCGTTCCAGCCCGGAGGCGTCCACCTCGGTGCCGCGTCCCCGGATCGTGGGAAGTGGCAGGGGCGCCACGGCGAGCTCGGTGATGGCGGCCTCGACCAGGTCGATGGCGCCGTCGCGCACCTGCTGGAGCCAACGCAGCGTGGCCCGGCGCTGCGCCTCCTGCTCCCCGTGCCTGCGGACACCGCCTGCTGGACCAGCCCCAACACCTCCGCAGTACCTCCGGCGGCGGCGACGGCCTCGTAAACGGCCCGGTGGGTGAGCTGGCCGAAGGAGTCGGCCCCCATCTCGTCAGCACCGGCGTGGTGGGCTGCCACCGGGAACTGGATGATGACGGCCAGGGCCTCACGCTCGAGCTGCTCGACGGGGTCGGTCACCGGCGGCAGCCCCCGCACGGGGGCCGCAGCATCGGGGCCGGCGGTCTCGTCGGTGGGCCACTGACCGCCCCGTGCAGCGCTGGGCTGTGCCCCTCGCCTCCCTGCGGCCTGGACTGCGGCGTGGACCCTCAGCATCGGGTAGTCCCAGCCATCCGGCGAGCCGTCGGGTGTACTCGCGCTTGAGCGCCCGGTCTCGGATGCCGGCCACCACCGGTGCCGCCGAGCGCAGGCCCCGGACCCGCCCTTCGGAGGTGTCCAGGTCCAGGTGGGACAGGGAGGTGCGAATGACGAACTCGAACAGCGGCACCCGTCGGGACAGCAGGCGCGGGATGCCCGTGTCCCCTCCTTCATGCGCAGGTCGCAGGGGTCCAGGCCGCCGGGGTCGACGGCCACGAAGGTCTGGGTGGCGAAGCGCTGGTCCTCGGCATAGCGCGCAACGCGGCCTTCTGGCCGGCTGCGTCCCCGTCGAAGGTGAAGATGACCTCGCCGCCTCGGGCCTCGCGTCCCTGGCCGGTGACGACCCCGCTGCGGGGTCGTCCACGTCTCCCTAGGAGACGGCGTACCACCCGCACGTGGTCCGCGCCGAAGGCGGTCCCGCACGTGGCCACGGCCGTGGTCACCCCGGACAGGTGGGCAGCCATGACGTCGGTGTAGCCCTCGACGACGACGATCCGGTGCGAGCGGGCCACTTCCCGCTTGGCCAGGTCCAGCCTGTAGAGGACCTGGCTCTTGTGGAAGACAGGGGTTTCGGGCGTGTTGAGGTACTTGGGACCCTGGTCCTCCTCCGAGAGCTTGCGCGCCCCGAAGCCGACAGTGGCTCCGGTGACGTCTCGAATGGGCCAGATGAGGCGGCCGCGAAACCGGTCATAGACGCGTCGCCCGTCCTGCCCGCCCCGGCTGCACAGGCCGGAGTCAACCAGCTCGGCCTCGGTGTAGCCGGCACTGCGCAGATACCGGGTGAGATGGTCCCATCCGGCCGGCGCGTAGCCGACGCCGAAGTGCGCGGCGGCGTGGCGGTCGAAGCCCCGGGCCGTGAGGAAGTCCCGCCCCGGCTGGGCCTCCGGGGTGGCGAGCTGCTCGCGGAACCAGGCCTCGGCCAGACGGTTGGCGTCCATGAGGCGCTGACGAGTGCCCGGCTCCACCCCACGCCGCACCGCGCCGCCCTCCTCGTAGCGCAGCTGGACCCCGGTACGGTCGGCGAGGTATCTCGACTGCCTCGGCGAAACCGAGGTGATTGATCTTCTCGATGAAGGTGATGACGTCACCGCCCTCACCGCAGCCGAAGCAGTGCCAGTAGCCGAGCTGAGGGGCGGACGTGGAAGGAAGGGGTGCGTTCGTCGTGGAAGGGGCACAGACCCTTGAGCGAGCCGACACCGGCGCTCTTGAGAGTCACGTGCTCACCGACGACGTCCTCGAGCCTGGCGCGCTCGCGCACCGCCTCGATGTCCTCACGCCTGATCAGTCCCGCCACAGGGCCATCGTAGGCGAGGGCTCCGACATCCGGCGCCAGGGTTTTCACTGAGCGCCGGTTAGACCTCGGAGAACATGCCGCACAGCCGGGCGTGCCAGGCCCGCGCAGAGGTATCCGTCAGGGAGGCGATCTGGTCGACGACCACCCGCAGGCGCTCATCATCGCTCTCGGCCCGGTTCCAGACGTCGAGCAGAACCGGGTCGATCCCCTTCCCACCGCCGGTCATGAGGGCATCGGCGAGGTCGAAGATGAGGGTACGTTGGCGCATGTAGACCGGCTCATGCTCCCGGGGTTCCATGACGTAGCGCACGGCGATGCCCTTGAGGAGGAGGATCTCCGCAGCCGTCTCCTCGGGGATGACGAGCTCGGCCTCGTAGCGGGGCAGGGGGCCATTGCCGTAGGTCTGGCGGGTGGCGGCGGCGACCGCTGAGACGAAGCGGCCGATGATCTCGCTGGTGAGGTTCTTCAGGCGTGCGGCGTCGGCCACTGAACCGTTGTAGGAGCGGATCCAGTAGGGCTGGTCGGACAACCTCTCGAAAGCCGCTCCGAGGGCGTCGGCGCTCAGGTCGGTGCCGTACCAGGCCCGCGTGGCCTCGAGAAGCTCTTCGACCTCGTTCGGGTCGGTCAGGCAGGCCGGGTCCACGCGTCCCAGGGCGATCGCGTCCTCGACATCGTGGACGGAGTAGCCGACGTCGTCGGACAGGTCCATGATCTGCGCCTCGATGCAGCGCCTGCCCTCCGGAGCCCCCTGACGCATCCAGGCGAAGATCTCGACGTCGCTATCGTAGGCGGAGTACTTGCGCGCGCTACGTCCACTCGGGCCACCCGGTCCCTTCCCCTTGAGCCAGGGGTACTTCGCGACAGCGTCGAGGCTGGCCCGCGTGAGATTGACACCGACCGGCCGCCCAGCCTCATCAAGGGTCTTGGGCTCCAGCCGGGTGAGGATCCGGAAGGTCTGGGCATTGCCCTCGAAGCCTCCGATCTGGCGGGCCACGACGTCGAGCGCCTTCTCACCGTTGTGTCCGTAAGGAGGATGGCCCAGGTCATGGGACAGGCAGGCGGTATCGACGACATCAGGGTCACATCCCAGCGCCTGCCCCAGAGCGCGCCCCACCTGCGCCACTTCCAGGGAGTGGGTGAGCCGGGTACGCACGAAGTCATCGGCCGCCGGCCCCAGCACCTGGGTCTTGGCCCCCAGACGTCGCAGCGCCGAGGAGTGGAGGACCCTGGGCCCGGTCACGCTCAAAAAGGGGTGCGTTGGGGATTCTTCGCCTGCTCGTGAACAAAGCGCTCCACGTCCTCCACCCGGTACCCGGATAGACCAAGGGCATCGTGTCCGTCGATACGCACAGGCTCGGATCCAGAATGCTGCGCTGACATAGTCACAAGGTAGCGCAGAAGCGGGTTACCATGGACGTCACCATTCCGACACCTCCGACACCTCCGACACCGTCCCAGGGGAGCGCCGGTACCCGATCCTTCCACCATGCGGTCGCCACGCACCCTCCTCACATCGATGAATCACCTCTTGGGCGTGAAGCCCCTGGGCGCGCGCCCGGCGGAAGGGAGACACCTGCCGTGACCACCACCACTACCCTCGTTCACCGGCCCTACGACGGTCCGGAAGAGTGGTGGCGCCACGCGCTGGTCTACGAGATCCCCTCGCCGACCCTGGGAGCCGCCGAGCTGGACCGCACCGCCCCCATCATTGAGCACGCCCTCTACCTGGGCATGGATGCGGTGCTCATCCGTCCGAGCCTGCTCGACGTCGACACCGAGATGGACTCGATCCGTCGGTTCATCGACAAGGCAGGCGAGCAAGGGCTGCGCACCATCGTGCGCATCTCCGGCGCACTCGGTCCGATCACGGGCCCCTACGCCAAGCAGACCACCGGCTTCGTCACCGGTCTCGAAGGATCCGCCGACGACCTGCTGCGCCGTTCGGAGGCCTACCTGCGGGCCGGTGCGGCCGGGATCGACCTGGGTACCATCGTGCCCCCTCAGATCACCAGCGGGATCCGTTTGGATCGGCTCAGCGCCTACTGCGCCATGCTGCACGGCCAGCTGGCCGAGTACGTCGATGAGGGCATCATCGGCGCCGACGTGACCGCCGACTACCCGGAGTCGCTCCGCCATCACCTCCAGGACGACTGGGTGCACCACCTGCGCGACGACTGTCTGACGCTGACACGGTGGAACGCCGAGTCGCTCACGTCCCACCTGACCCGGTCGCTCGATGAGCACGACCGCTTCGGCGCTCCCCCCACCTGGCGCTTCCTGCCTCCCCACATTCTCTCCGAGCACCTGGATCCGGGTGACGGACAGCGCTGGTACTCCGTTGACCACGACGAACGGCTGCGTCGGGGGCTGGCGCTGCAGGCCATGATGCTGGCCCTCCCCGGCTCGCTCTACCTGCGTCAGGGCGACGAGATCGCCCTGTCCGACTCCGACAAGCCAACCGCTCCCCTGGAGCTGGCCGACATGGTGGCTGAGCACACGCAGGTGCAGTCCTCCCAGTTCGGCTCTCCGGCCGCGACCGTGCGGGCACGCGGCGCATGTGCGTCTCGAGTACAACCTGGCCTGCGCGCCCCTGGCCTTCGTCACCGGCCTGGAGTGGTGCCCGCCCCAGACCCTCGCCTTCCTGGTGCGGGGAGTCCTGGTCGTGGTCAACACCTCCGACTCCCCTGTCACTCTGCCGGCTGAGGCCAAGGTTCTTCTGTCCTCTCAGCCCCCGCGTCAGGAGGAGGGGCGCCCACTCGTGCCTCCGACAACGACGACGTGGCTGGAGGCCACGACTGTTGCTCAACCACCCTGTCCTGCGAGGAGGATGGGTGGCGGTCCGCACATCATCCAGCACGCCGTCCTGCTCACCAACACGTGGATGGGCTTCCCCTACATGTTCATCGTGTGCACCGGCGCTCTGCAGTCCATCTCCGGCGATGTCAAGAGGCGGCCAAGATGGACGGCGCCAGTGGTATGCAGGCCACATGGCGCATCGTCACCCCACTGCTCCTGGTCGCCGTCGCCCCTCTGCTGGTGAGCACCTTCGCCTTCAACTTCAACAACTTCAATGCCATCCAGGCTGCTGACCGAGGGTGGGCCCTTCCGGCCGGGGAGTACACACGCGCGGAACCGACATCCTCATCTCCATGGTCTACCGCATCGCCTTCGGCCGTGCCGGCTCGGACTTCGGATTCGCCTCAGCCGTTTCCGTGGTCCTGTTCGCCGTCACCGGCGTCCTGGCCGCTTTGCGGTTCCGAGCCACCAAGAAGCTCGAAGACGTCAACTGACCAGCCGACCTCGGAAAGAACATCATCATGAGCACCTCATCGCAGCCCGTGTCCCGGTCCGCATCGAACAGTTCCGAGGACAGCGTCGTCGTCGAGAATCACATGCCGTTCTCACGCTGGTTCCGGGAGATCGGCTGGAGACACGTCGTCGGCGTCATCGCCCTGGTCTTCGCCGCCTTCCCCGTCCTCTACGTCATCTCCGCCTTCTCAACCCCCTGGGCACGGTGGCATCCACCGGGTTGATCCCCACCAAGGTGAGTCTGGTCAACTACCAGAACCTGCTGTCCGGGGCTCGAGGCCCATTCCTGCGCTGGTACCTCAACACGATCATCATCTGCACAGTGGTGGCCACCGCTCAGGTCTTCCTGTCCCTGCTGGGGGCCTACGCCTTCTCCCGGTTCCGCTTCACCGGACGCCGCGGCGGCCTGCTCGCCCTGCTCCTGATTATGATGTTCCCCGCAATCCTGTCCATGATCGCCATCTACACGATGATCTCCGACATCGGCCAGGTCGTCCCCTTCCTCGGCCTCAACACCCTGGCCGGCTACAGCCTGGCGCTCATGGGCGGAGCACTGGGGCAGGTGTGGCTCATCAAGGGAACCTTCGACACGATTCCCCGCGAGCTCGATGAAGCCGCCATCATCGACGGCTGCACGCACTGGCAGGTCTTCCGCATCATCCTTCTGCCTACGCTCAAGCCGATCATCGCCACCACCTTCCTGCTGGCCTTCGTGGGTGTCATCAGCGAGTTCCTCCTGGGCTCGATCATTCTGACCGACAATTCCCAGAAGACGCTCGCTGTGGGGCTCTACGGCATGCTCGTCGGCGACCGTTCCAACAACCTGGGCATCTTCGCCGCCGGGGCGGTCCTCACCATGGCCCCAGTGATTGCCCTGTTCCAGTACTTGCAGCGCTACATCGTCGGTGGATCGATCTCGGGTGCGGTCAAGGGCTGATCAGGACTGAGCAGCTCTACGCATCTCTCCCCCTGCACTCCGACGACCGAGGATCAGGGGCGGTGCCACCTCACCGTCACGGATTCCCGCTAACGACACATGACCTGCGATGATGGTCAGCGGAGGGACGCGACGATCCACCGTCGGCCCATGCGAATCAGCACCTCCATCCTGACCGATTTTTCGTAGGATTCACTCATGCCACAGAGACTCACTCTCACCGACATCGCCGACCAGGCAGGTGTCTCCACCGCCACCGTCTCCCGTGTGCTCAATGGAAAGTCCAACGTGGCGGACTCGACCCGTCGGCAGGTGCTCGCGGCACTCGACATCCTGGGCTATGAGCGGCCCGAGTCGGTGCACCAGACCTCCCGCGGTCTCATGGGGCTGATCGTGCCCGAGCTGAGCAATCCGATCTTCCCCCTGTTCGCCCAGCAGATCGAGCAGCTCCTGGCGCCCTCCGGGCACACTCCCCTGCTGTGCACCCAGACCCCCGGCGGTATCAGCGAGGACGAGTACATCGAGATGCTCGTGGACCGCGGTGTCGCCGGCATCATCTTCGTCTCCGGACGTCACGCGGACACCACCGGTGACGTCACCCGCTACCAGCGCCTGCGTGAGCGCGGCGTGCCGCTGGTGACGGTCAACGGCAACGCACTGACCATCAAGGCCCCGGGCTTCGCCACCGATGATCGCCGGGCGACCCGGGTGGCAGTGGATCACCTCATCGCCCTGGGGCACCAGCGCATCGGTCTGGCCATGGGGCCGATGCGCATGGTGCCGGCTCAGCGCAAGCGCTCCGGCTACGAGGACGCCATGAACGAGGGACTGCCCGAGGAGCCACTGCGGATCGTGGAGACGCTCTACACCTACGAGGGCGGTGTCAGCGCGGCACTTCATCTGCTGGAGCAGGGCTGCACCGGCATCGTGTGCTCATCGGACGTCATGGCGCTGGGCGTGGTCCACGGGGTGCGTCAGACGGGCAGGTCAGTGCCTCACGACGTCTCCGTCATCGGCTACGACGACTCACCGCTCATCCCCATGACAGACCCGCCGCTGACCACGGTGCGCCAGCCCGTGGACGCCATCTGCCGGGCGGCCGTCTCCACGCTACTCGCACAGGCTCAACGGGGAGCGGCCGGCCGACACCGAGATGCTCTTCGCCCCCGACCTCATCGTGCGCGACTCGACCGCCGCAGCACCCATCGACTGAGGCGCAAGGCAGCACGCAGCGACGTCCTGACGTGAACCGTCCGGTCAGCGCGACCACGTACGGGCCAGTCGGGAGCCGATGTCTGTCAGCTGTGACTCCAGCTCGTGAGTTCCGGCGGCGTCCCAGGGGTCTGCGGCACGGGGCTCCCGCAGCCCGTAGGCGTTGGTGACGCCGGCAGCGGCCAGGCTCACCGCGAGTCACGGCGCAGCGCCCGCACACCATGACGCACGGCAGCGCCTGAGAGGCGGCCTGCTGTCCGACGACGCCCACGACGCCGTCGACCAGAACGTCGTAGAGCTCTCCCCAGGCCGCGACCACCAGGTCCTGACCGCGTACAGCATCGCCCAGACCGACGAGCTCCGCCATGACACGTGCCCCTGGTCGCGCCCACGCTCCCAGGGCCCGCAGCACCAGTGCGCTGCCCCCGCCCGCCCCGGTTCCCCAGGTCGACACTCTCAGACGAGCAGTCCCTGTGGAGTCCACCGCGTGCGCGAAGGCGGAGGGCGGCCCGACGTCGTCGAGTGAGGAGACGACAGGCAGGGACCTGCGTGCGCCAGCGGCACCGGGACCGAGGTCCTCGGCCGCACTGACGCCTTCCATCGCCCGGGCACAGGCGCGACGGTCCAGCTCCTGGGCCCGCTCAGGGCTGATGGAGGTGACGCTCGCAAGAGCCGCCCCAGCACCGTTCATGCCTCCCAGGGGCGATGTCGTCGGCCAGGACGAGTCCGAGGCTGCGGTGCGCCAACAGGTCCTTGGCCGCTCGCAGGCCCCCGAGCGCATCCATCGCTCCGAGGCCCCCATCGTGAACGGCGGAGCGCGCCATCCCGACCAGGAGCGTGTCAGAGGGGCCGGTACGGCTCAGGGCGGTGCCGATGACTCCTCCTAGGCCGTAGGTGCTGCCCTCAAGGGCCTCCTGAGCCGCTTCTTCGGGATCAGCCGGGAAGTGCCAGGAGACGGGCGGCGTCCAGGAACCAGGTGCGTGCCTCAGTGCGGTGCCGGTTTCCGGATCGTGACGAGCTGGGAGTCAGACGCACCAGGTCGACCTCTCGACCTGTCCGAGCGGTCCCTGTCCTGAATGGCCTCCCGGGAGGCGACCCGCTCAGGGGCGATCACCTGGGCCGAGCCCGGTCCGCCGTCCGCCATGGGGGAGCAGGGGTCAAGGCGTCATGGGGACGCGTCGCCCGCCAACCGCGCGCCAGGCAGGGAGGCGACGCGGCTCGGGGCAAGGCCGTGCCCCGAGCCCGCCAGAGGCACTCCATTGGGCTCGGGCCACATTCCACCGGGGGCGAGAAGAACCTTCACGTGCTCATGCTCCGGTGGCGATCGCGGTGAGCGCTGGCCGTCATGAGCCGATGGCTTCGCCGAGCCGGGCCAGGAGGAGCGCCTCTGCGACCACGATGCGCTCGAGCTCGCCCAGGTGCATGGACTCGTTCTCACTGTGGGCCCGGGTGTCGGGGTCCTCGATCCCGGTGACGAGCACCTGGGCATCGGGGAAGGTGTCCTTGAGGGTGGCGATGAAGGGGATGGAGCCGCCCTGTCCAATGTTGACGGCCTCGGTGTCCCAGGCGGTTGACAGGGCCCAGTGGGCGGCCTCGGAGGCGGGGGTGACCTCGGATCCGTCGAAGGCGGGTCCGGCTTCACGGCCGGTGACGGTCACACGGCCACCGAGGGGAACGTGCTTCTCCAGGTGGGAGACCAGGGCCTCCTGGGCCGCGGCCGGGTCCTGCCCGGGAGCGATGCGCAACGAGAGTCGTGCCGTGCACGAGGGGGTCAGCACGTTGCCGGCCAGGTCCAGGGGCGTGACGTCCATGCCGATGAGCGTCAGGGAGGGCTTGGTCCACAGCCGGGCGGTGAGGTCGCCGGTGCCGGACAGGCTCGACGCCGTCAAGGACTCCCGCGTCGGCACGGAAGTCGGCCTCCGAGTAGTCGGGGAAGTCGGCATCGGCCTGGGACCGGCTGACCAGCCCGGCCACGGCGACGTCGCCGGCGTCGTCGTGGCAGGAGGCGATCAGACGGCACATGGCGGTGGCGGCGTCCAGCACGAGGGCCACCGTACTGACCGGAGTGAAGCGCGTGGTCGAGCATGTCGAGGCGGACGTCGACCTGGACGACGCCGCGCAGCAGGGTGGTCAGTGACGGGATGCCGACCTTCCAGTTGGAGGAGTCGGCCACGACGATGACGTCGGAGGCGAGCCGGGCGCGGTGAGTGGTCAGGGAAGGCTCTCGAAGGAGGGGCTGCCGACCTCCTCCTCACCCTCGATGAAGACCGTCACGGAGCAGGGCAGCTCGCCGTCGGCCAGGGACGCCAGGATGCGCAGGGCGTGGGCGTGGGTGATGACGCCGGCCTTGTCGTCAGCCGTCCCGCGGCCGAACAGCCGTTCACCGCGCCGCTCGGCGGTGAAGGGGTCGGCCTGGTCCCAGCCGGTCGGGTCACCGACGGGCTGGACGTCGTGGTGGGAGTAGAGCAGGACGTGCGGGCTGCCCTGGGGGCCGGCCTTGTGGGCGAGGACGGCGGGCCTGCCGGGGGTGCCGTCGGGAGCGGGCACCGAGAGGATCTCGGCGTCCAGGCCGCTGTCACGCAGGAGCGCGGCCACGGCCTCGGCGGAGCGCTGGACCTGGGACTGATCGTGGCTGGAGGCGGAGACCGAGGGGATCGCGACCAGATCCGTCAGGTCGGAGACGATGGTGGGCATGGAGGTGTGCACGGCGGTGCGCACGGCATCAACGGTGATCATGGTTTGCAGGGTATCGCGCCGCTGCCGCTAGTCTGTGCACCGTGAGCCTGTTCAAGAAGCGCAGCCAGACCCCTGAGCCGGAGCCCGTGGCCGAGCCCTCCCCAAGCCCGTCGGCAGGGGCGCCCCACGCCCCGGCGCAAGGACCAGCAGGCCAGAACCTGCACCCGGTGGTCCCCAGGACCGTCAGGCCGCCAAGCGGGAGGCGCGAGCAGCCCGCGACGCCGCTTGGAAGCGCCAGAACGAGGCCATGGTCACCGGTGACGAGAAGTACCTCCCGTCCCGGGAGAAGGGGCCGGTCAAGCGCTACATCCGTGACTACGTCGACGCGCGCATCAGCCTGGGCGAGTTCTTCATGCCCCTCATCTTCGTCCTGCTCATCGTCTCCTTCGGGTTCAGCCGCATCCTGCCCCACTACCCGCTTGTCAGCTTCTACACCGTGCTGGCTATGAACGGCTACCTGCTGCTGGCGATCGCCGACGCCGTGTGGTGCTGGGCGCGCCTGCGCCGCCGCCTCACCGAGAAGTTCGGCGAGGAGCGGGTCAAGGACGAGGGAACGATCTTCTTCTACGTCATGTCGCGCTGCTTCATGCTGCGGCGCTGGCGCCGTCCCGCCACCCTGGTCAGGCGGGGCCAGTACCCCTCCTGAGCCGTTTCCGTTCCAGTCCGCCCCGGTGCCGTCGCCCCAGTCGCTTCGGGGATCAACCAGTGACCCGGGCGGGGAACCCAGTGGCCAGGGCCCGGTTCATCCGCCCCGGCCAGGCGGGACCGTTGTAGATGAAGGCCGTGTAGGCCTGAAGCAGGTCCGCTCCCGCGTCGAGCATGAGCTCAGCGTCCATGATGGAGGAGATGCCGCCAACACCGATGATCGTGGGTTCCTGGCCCAGCCCGTGGCGCAGACGGCGCACGACCTCCAGGGCACGAGGCAGAAGAGGTGCGCCGGACAGGCCACCCTCCCCAGGTCGTGGTCGATGGTCGTGTTGGTGGCCACCACCCCGTCGAGCCCCATGTCCAGGACCATCTGCGCAACGGCGTCGATGTCCTCGTCAGCCAGGTCCGGGGCTATCTTGACCAGGAGCGGGACGTGCCGCCTCGCGACGCAATCGGCTGCCTCGCGCACCGCCTCGAGGATCGGTCGCAACGTCTCAACGCTCTGCAGGCTGCGCAGCCCGGGGGTGTTGGGGCTGGAGACGTTGACGACGAGGTAGTCGACCCAGCGGGCCACTGCCGCGGCCGAGTAGCGGTAGTCCTCCACCGCCTCGTCAAGCGGGGTCACCTTGGTCTTGCCGATGTTCGCGCCAACGACGATGGAGCGGCCTCGCGGGGTACGGCGCAGGGCGCGCAGCCGCTTGGCGGCCTCGTCCGCCCCGGAGTTGTTGAAGCCCATGCGGTTGCGGACCGCACGCATCTGCGGATAGCGCCACATGCGGGGCTTGTCGTTGCCGCTCTGGGGGTGTGCGGTGAACGTGCCGACCTCGATGAAGCCGAAACCGAGCATGTCCAGGCCCTCAACGGCCTGCCCTCCTGTCCATCCCGGCGGCGAGTCCCAGGATGCCGGGCACGGGCCGGGCGAAAGGGCCGCCCTGGTTGGCCGAGGGCACGGGGAAGGCCGGTCTGCGCCCCCACATCTGGCGCACCGCGTCTCTGACGAGGGGAACCTTGCTGGTGACCTCGATCGCGTCCAGGCACACGTCGTGGATCATCTCGGGGTCGATACGGGTCAGGACGGTCTTGTACAGCAGGTCGTAGAGCACGGCCTCAGGCTACCCCGACCTGGTTTTACAGGAACCGCGCAGGATCCCACCCTTATTCTCCTCGGTGTTCCTACTTCGCTCTTGTGGCGGTGTCACGGTAGCGTGGGCTTCGTCCGAGCCTCATTGCAGGCGTGTTCTCAGAGGTGGCCAGTGTCCTTCAATCGTGATATCCAGGCTCGACCCCAATCGGGTCCAGACCCGTTCCGGCGGAGGCCGGGGCGCCATGATCGGTGGTGGCTCCATCCTGACCGTCATCGCTGTGGTCCTCATCTCCCAGCTCACGGGGGTGGACCTGTCCTCCATGCTGGGGGCGCAGCAGCAGAGCGGGACGACGACGTCGACTGCCTCATCGATCGACACCTCCGTGTGCACCAGCGGGGACAGCGCCAACAAGTACACCCAGTGCCGCATGGTGGCCACCGCCGAGTCCCTCGACGCGGTGTGGACCGAGCAGCTGCCCTCCCAGGCGGGGCTCAAGTACGCCAAGCCCGAGTTCGTCCTGTGGGACGGCACCCAGATCTCCTCGGCCTGCGGTAACGCCTCCTCGGCGGTGGGGCCCTTCTACTGCTCAGGGGACCAGACGGTCTATCTGGACATGAGCTTCTTCTCCGAGATGGAGAGGTCCCTGGGGGCCACTGACACGCCCCTGGCGGAGGAGTACATCGTGGCCCATGAGTTCGGCCACCACATCCAGCACCTGACCGGGCAGATGGCCAAGGCCGACCGCTCGGGCAGCGGCGCGACCTCCGACTCGGTGCGACTGGAGCTCCAGGCGGACTGCTACGCGGGATCTGGGTCAACCATGCCTCCTCCACCCCCGACCCGGACACCGGCAAGCCCTTCCTCAACCGCCCCAGCAGTGAGGAGATCACAGGTGCGCTGGGTGCGGCCGAGGCCGTGGGCGACGACCACATCCAGGAGCGGGCCAAGGGGCACGTCGACTCTGACACGTGGACCCACGGTTCCTCCGAGCAGCGCGTGCGCTGGTTCACCACCGGGATGAACTCCGGCTCGGTACAGGCCTGCAACACCTTCGCCGTCGACGCCTCCCAGCTCTGAGACGAACGCGGCGACGTCATTCGCCCTCTGATTCGTCTCCTCCACCGATCCCCTCGAGTCTGACGGGGTCCGCCGCTTTGAGAGCGACGGACCCCGTTTGCGTACTGACGTGGCGTCACACCCGACAGTGGGTTCATGACACCCGTGTCACCAGCAACATCTCCGGTACTGGCCTTCAGGAGGACACCATGACCAGGGCATTCATCATTGTTGAGTCCTACTTCGGCAATACCCGTGCCATCGCCGAGGCCGTCTCCACCGGGCTGATCGAGGGGCGGCGTCGACGCTCAGATCATCGACGTCTCCCCAGGCTCCAAAGCGCCCTGCCCGCAGACCTGGATCTGCTCATCCTGGGAGCCCCCACCCACAACCGGGGGCCTGCCGACGGCGGCCACGCGGGCCAAAGGCCTGTGCGCAGGCGGGATCAGGCAAGGCATCCCACGGGAATCGGTGGGTGGCTGGAGACCACGGTGATCCCGGCATCCACCACCGCTGCCGCCTTCGACACGGTCATCTCCAAGGGCTGGCTCAGCGGTTCAGCGGCCAAGGCGATCGCCAAGGCGCTGCAGCGTCATCAGGGCAGGAGGACGGCCTCGGTCAGGAGCTTCGTGGTCACGGCGAGCAAGGGTCCGCTGGCTGACCGGCGAGAAGACCGACGCCCACAGCTGGGGACGCGAGCTCGCGGCTTCGGCGAACACCAGATAACGACAGACGTCTTGGCGAAAACTGCGCATCTCATCATCGGAAGGAAAACAACAACATGACAGCAACGAACCACGACAAGTCGTCCCGGCTGCAGCTGAGCGGACGAAACATCACCGGAGCATGCCTGGCCGTCTGCGGTCTCCTCATCATCATCTGGGGAGGGACGCTCGAGTCGGTCAGCGTCACTGACCCCGGCTTCATGAGCTTCGCCGTCAGCGGCCTGGTGATCGTCGCAGCAGGGGCATGCCTGGCGACTGCCCTTCCTCGCGCTGCTCGTGTCGCACTCATCTGGCTGGCAACGCTGACGTCAATGCTCTATCTGTTCATCATCGGCATGGCGGTCATCGTGTCCCTCATGAGCTGTGTGGTAATCGCCGGGATTGCGGCCTGGCTGACCATCAGAATCCTGAGATGAGATAAAGCGGCCGACTCGGTACGTAACAGCGCAGCGGCGAAGTCGACTCCGGAATTTTTCAGACCGAGCCGATTTCGCCGCCTCTCCCTGAGTGGTTCAGTAGTAGCGCCACTGCCGCATGTCTCGGTTGTAGACCTCAACGATCCGCGGATGCAGGAGGGTGGAGGGCTCCATGGTCTCGGTACGGGCCGGTTTGGTTCGCATGATGAACTCCAGGGTCTCCCGGTCCTGGTAGGTCAGTCCCTCGGGAAGTGACTGGCTGATGAGGTTCTGCGGCGTCCTGGTGGACAGCACGAAGCCCCATTCCCCGAAGGAGGGGACATTGGTCGAGAAGGGCAGAATCTTCCGATCCGGTTGGGCGGCGGCAACGGTGCTGGCCACCGTGGAGAAGGCATGGGGTGAGAAAGAACGTGGAGGTGGCCTGGGTGACCATGACGCCCTCGGGTGCCAGCCGCGCTTCGACGTTTCGATAGAACTCGGTGGAGTAGAGCTTGGCGAGCTTCGTTGGAGGGGTCGACCAAGTCGACGAGAACGACGTCGTAGGTCGCCTTGGAGTCTCTGACGTAGGGTGAAGGCGTCGTCGTTGACGACCTTCACTCTGGGGTCGGACAGGGACGCCTTGTTGAGGTCCTTGAGTAGGCGGTTGCTTCGCGCCAGCTCGGTGACGTCGGGGTCGATATCGACGATGGTGACATCCTTGACGCTGGGGTAGCGCAGGATCTCCCGGGCCAGCAGACCGTCACCCCCACCGAGCACGAGGATGTGAGCGGGGTCCTTCACCGAGGTCATGGCACTGGCGGACAGGGTCTCGTGGTACCTGGCCTCGTCCAGGCTGGAGAACTGGAGCTGGCCGTTGAGGTACATGCGCAGGTCGTCCTGGTACTCAGTGAGGACGACCTTCTGGTAGGCGGTCTGCTGGTAGTAGACGACCGGGTCGTTGTAGGTCAGTGCCTCCACACTGCGCTCAATGCGGTTGGCGGCCATGAACATGCCGACCAGCGCCACAACGGCGGCGGTGGCCGCCCACAGGATCTTGCGAGGCGTGCGCACCTGGAGCAGGACGAGCACCGCGACCAGGACGTTGAGCGCCCCGACCAGGTAGGCCCCGCGCATGAGCCCGAGCTGTGGGAGGAGCACCAGGGGGAAGACCAGGGAGGCCACCAGTGAGCCGAAGTAGTCGATGGCCATGACCTTGCCGAGCAGCTCACTGGTCGAGCGGCGCCCGAAGGCGGCGAAGGTCCGCACCAGTAGCGGAATCTCCAGGCCGATGAGGATGCCGATGGTCAGGCTGATGCCGCCGAAGACGACCCAGTGCAGGCGGGTACGGCCGAAGGCCAGGTACAGCAGGAGGACGGAGTTGCCACCGATGAGCCCCAGAAGCACCTCGCTGACGCCGAAGACGACTGCCGGTGCGGTACGGAAGCGGTTGACCAGCAGTGAGCCGATCCCCATGCCGAACAGGGTGATGCCGGTGGCGAGGCTGAAGCTGAGGACGGAGTCGCCCAGGAGGTAGGAGGCGGCCGTGCCCAGGATGAGCTCGTAGATGAGGCCGCCGATCGCGGCGAGCAGGGCCGCGGTGAACAGGGCGACGTTCTCGCGTCGCCCGATTCGGCCGTGGGTCATGGTGTGCGGCTCAGCTCAGGATGGTGGCCGCGATGATGATGGCGATCGCGAGCGCCGTGCCGGCGAAGGCGAGCCCCAGGCCGATGTTCTGGTCCTCGATGAGCTCGCGCCTGAGATCGAGGCGGAAGATGCGGTTGACCAGCAGCGCGAACACCATGAGCAGGACGACTCCAAGCACCGCGTAGACGACGGTACTGAGCAGTGACTGCCAGTTGAGGTCGACCGATGAGTGGTGAGCGATGGTCATGAGCGACATGTCTTCTCCTTCGTGTGTGTCCGTCGAGGGGATTGAGTGAGTGGGCTCCAGGTCATTTTCCGACGCCGCCGCCCCCGCCGCCGTAGACCGAGCGGTTCCGGAAGGGGACGCCGCCTCCTGAGGGAAAGAAACCCTCATCTTCATCGATCAGCTCGGCAAGCACCAGCACCACGAACATCAGGACGATCCAGAACACGGGAGCCCACACGCTTTCTCTCATCCCGGAGATCGCCGCGGGGAACCACCGCCAGAGCCTTCGCAGGAAGCTGGGCATCCACCACGGTCGGATCACGGGCCGACCGAAGACCTTGTACTGCTTCGAGGAGGACAGACCTGTTTCGCTATAGATCTCTCGAGCATGGAGGCGATGTGCATCGACCACCATGGTGGAGATCGAGCCCTGCGCATCCACCACGCGGAGCTCGGCACACGTTGTCGCGGTGCGAGCCCCCTGGGAATGATCGATGGTCCCGGTCTCGTGGTCGATCTCAGCACGGCGCACATTCGTGACCTCGACGGTGCACGGCTGGCCACGAACTCTCAGCTTCCGGGTCCAACCGACCTCGAGGGTGAGTGGGTCAATCGTCGGCTGGACGGGAACGGGCTCGTGAAGAATCACCTTGCTGGTATCTCGCCGGATCTCCAACCAGAGCTCTTTACCGTCGTCGTCGATCAGGCGCCACTGCTCCCACCGGGTGGAGCGCCTGCTTCGCTGATCCCGTCGTTTCAGAACGATTCGGCCCATGACGGTGTAGAAGTGGCTCTTCTTCCTCAGGGACCCCCGGAGCGTCTCGCCGACTCTCAGGTCGCCTCTGATACTCACAGCGTGATCCCCGAGCTGGTGACCTGCTGGGCCCGCAGGTGCCTGCGCACCAGCTCCCCCACGGCCTCGATCTGCGCGGGGGTCAGTGTGCGACAGCTGGTGAGCGTCACGTAGCCGGTGCCGGACTCGGGCCAGGTGTGGGCGGCGATATGCGACTCGGACAGAATGATGACGGCGCTCAGGCCCTGAGGCTCAAACCGGTGGTGAGCGCTGGAGACAGCTGTCAGTCCCGCTGTCTGGGCGGCGTCGTGCAGAATAGACTCAATGGTGGAAAGATCGTCGAGTGCGTTCGGCTCGGCTCCACTGATCTTGTAGCTGACAGAACACAGGCTCACCGCACTCACGCGAGCACGGTAGCAACGAGGCAGGAGTCGGACAAACGGGGTGAGGTCCCCATTCACGCCCATCCGGCGCCGGGAACGCATGCGGGCACGCCGTCGCTGACGAGTGCGGGCCTACTTGCCGACTCCGCCTCCACCGCCTCCGTAGACCGGACGGTGGCGATAGGTCCGTGAGGAGCTCGAGTCCGAGGTGCTAGTGGAGTCGGCACTGCCGCTGGAGCGGCTGCTGCTGGAGCACGCGGAGAACAGTCCGACGGCGAGCACGATGCTGATGAAGGCCGCGACGATGGCGCATCCGACGTTCCGGCCAGTTCTGCCGGCAACAGGTTGGCCGTTGCAAAGGACTCGCCCGAAGAGCTGCTTCTGCTGAGCCGTGGATAAGGAGGTTTTGCGGTAGGCCAGGAGGTCACGGAAACGGTGGCTGTCAATGGTCAGTCGGCTGGTCACACCGGCCGGGTCCGTCAGCCGCACCTCGACGTAGGTCATGGTCTCGCCGATGTTCAGCGGGCACACCGGAGAGCCGATGACGTTCTCGAGCGTGCCGGTGGTCACCTCCTCAACGAGGCCCCGGTGAAGAGCGCCGTTGATCGTGAGCTGCATCCTCTGGCCAACGCTCAGCGCCCACGGCTCGATCGTCTCTTCGAGGCGAACGGGCTCGTAGAAGAGGACTTCGCCGGGATCGTGGTCGAGCTCGACCCAGGTATCGGCGTCACCGGCACCGATGAGCTGCCACTCCTCCCAGTAGTAGAAGCAGTGGTCCTGGGTGTCCCACTCCTTGAAGAGCAGGCATCCCCTGACCGACAGGGCACCCGCACTTCCCTGAAGCAGGTCGCCGACCTGCAGGTTGGCTTGCGTGCCGTTCACCAGGATCCTCCCGTCTGCGGAGGAGCCGACGGGGCAATACTGCCACCGTCGATACCTGATCCGCCTGTCATCACGCGGGCACAGTAGCAACATGGGCATGCCCCGGCAAACGGTTCGCGCTCCCCATGGCCCGCACCCACCAGGCGGATACGCGTGGTCCTGAATCCGGCCTGACTCATGAGCGCCGGTGGAAGAATTCAGGGGCCAGGTGCCGTGTGAGACTGTCCCCATGCGCGTTGCAGAGATCGCCGAGCTGACCGGGACAACCGTGCGCACGGTGCGCTACTACCACTCGCTGGGGCTGCTTCCGATTCCCGGTGAGCGTGGCGGCTGGCGCGACTACGACCTGAGCCACGTGGGCCCGACTCTCCCGGATCCGTTGGCTGGTGCAGGCCGGGTGTCGTTGGAGACCATCAAGCGCGTCCTGACGAGCCTGAGGGCGACCGGCGTCGAGCGGATCGACGATGCACCCGCGGCTGAAGCGCGCTCGGCGGCCGGAAGCGTTGTCGAGGACCTGGCCGGGGCCCTGGCTGCCGTGGAGGATCACCTGGCCGAGGTGACCAGACAGAGAGACATGCTTGCCGGCCTGCTGGAGCGGGCCAGAACCGGTTCAGCTGTCTCACCGATGTCCCCGCGCATGGCGGACTTTCTTCGACCGGCTGGAGCAGGCCGCTCCCGATAAGGCCACGCGCAGCGCTGTGCGCAAGGAGCGGGACCTGACCGACCTGGCCTGCTACCGCGGTCAGATGCCGCCGGAGGCGGAGTCCCTGTTCGTCGACCCGGATCCTCACTACGACGCCGAGTCACTGGCTCTCTATTCCCAGGATCCGGCCGAGCTGTCAGACACGCAGATCGAGCAGCGTGCCCGGCTCATCGTCTCCCGGATGGAGGCCCAGCTGCCGCCTGAGCGCCTTGCGGCCCTGGCCGGCAGCATCGACACCGAGTCGGTGCGGGCACTCTTCGACCTCATCGCCGCAACCGGTTACCCCGACACCCGACACACCCAGGCCTTGGAACGGGAGTTCCTCACCGCGATCAATCGATGGCGCCTGAGCGAGTAAGCGACACGAGCAGACTCGGTTCACTGCGAGCCAATGGGGTCACACCGGAAGCAGAGACGAGTAGCGTCGACGGTATGAGTCAGAATCTTCCCTCTTCAGACAGCGTGGTCCTCAAAGGCATCCGCGAGGAGCCCAGTGCCGAGGACGGAGCGCGGGTCCTGGTGGACCGTCTCTGGCCCCGTGGCATCTCCAAGGAGCGCGCCGCCCTGGACGAGTGGGCCAAGGACGCCACCCCCACTACGGAACTGCGGCGGGCCTTTCACAACGGCGAGATGCCCTGGCCCCAGTTCGTCGATGCCTCACCGTGCCGAGCTCACCGAACGGCCCGAGGCGGTTGCCGCCGTCGAGCACCTGCGCGACGAGGCTCTGAAGGGACGCGTAACGCTCCTGTTCGCCGGCCACGACCACGTCCACTGCCACGCGCGTGTCCTGCGCGAGGCGATTCTCGGTATCGAGGAGGAGCTGACATGAACTCCGCTATCGACGGCACTGCGACACCCTCGCCGACACCCTCGCCCCGCACGACCTCTGTCAACAACAGGAGATTCCACCCATGACCTGGTTGATGGCGCTCAACGCCGCTGTCGCGCTGGGGTCCATGTTCTTCGGCCTCGTCGCGTTGTTCAGGCCACGGGCGATGCCAGGACGGCCACTGACCTCCCCGGCTCTCAGATGACGCAACCGAGCGAGGCGACGACCTACTTCGCACGCATGTATGCCGCCAGGGCCGTCCTGTTCGGGATCGCCACGGCGGCCGTGTGCATCCTGCTGCCGAGTCAGGCGGCGATCTGGCTCCCTGGCGGCCGGAGCCATTGAGCTGCTGGATGCGATGGTTGTGGCAAGCCGTAACCCACGTGAAGCGGCACCGCCATTGCTCGCCGTGGTGGTCCATATCGGATCAGCAGTGTGGCTCATGGCGGCCTGAGGCATGCAGCGCTCAAGAGGGCGCGTCACAGCGCCGACGGTGGGGTCTCAGACGTTGAATCCCAGGGCGCGGAGCTGTTCGCGACCCTCAGGGGTGATCTTGTCCGGTCCCCACGGCGGCAGCCACACCCACTGGATACGGACCTTGTCGGCGATGAGGGACAGTGCCTGCTGGGCCTGCTCCTCGATGACGTCGGTGAGCGGACAGGCGGCGGTGGTCAGGGTCATGTCAAGCACGACGGTTCCGTCGGGCTCGATCGACACCCCGTAGAGCAGCCCGAGGTCGACGACGTTGATACCGAGCTCGGGGTCGATGACATCGCGCAGGGCCTCCTCAACGGCGGCGACGTCAACGCCCTCGGTGCTGGCGACGGGGGCCGGCGGCTGCTGGGCGGCCATGGGATTGTCGGCGGCTGCCGGCATCCCGCTGGGGTTCTCGCTCATGGCTTCTTCCTTCTTCCTCGCAGGTCGGACGGTGGTGAGAGGGACGGTCGGGCTACTCGGGGTCGTTCGGCTCGACGGCGGGCAGGGCGACGCCGGACTTGGCCAGGGCGTCCTTGAGGGCCATCCAGCCCAGCAGGGCGCACTTGACACGGTTGGGGTACTTCGAGACGCCCTCGAAGGCGGCCCCGTCCTCCAGGTCGTCCAGGACGGCGTCATCAACGCCTTTGCCACGTGAGTGCATGAGGGCATCGAAGTCCGCCTCGAGGCGGGCGACGGTGGCCAGGTCGGCGCCGTTGACGAGGTCGTGCATGACGGAGATGGAGGCCTGGGAGATGGAGCATCCGTCCCCCTCCCAGCCGACGGCCTCGATCTTTCCGTCCTTGACGCGCACACCCAGAGTCACATCGTCTCCGCAGGTGGGGTTCACCTGGTGGCTGGTGGCGTCCGGGGCGTCGAGGGCGCCGGAGCCGTGGCGCTCGCGGGAGTGGTCGAGGATGACTTGCTGGTAGAGCTGGTCGAGTTCGTTCATGGTCACCTCTGGAAGTAGCGCCGGACGTCGGCGATGGCGGACAGGAAGCGGTCCACCTCCTCGGGCGTGGAACAGGCCCCGAAGGACAGGCGCGAGGAAGCGTGGATGCCGAAGTGCTGGTGGATCGGCTGGGCGCAGTGGTGGCCGGTACGCACGGCGACGCCGGCGGCGTCGAGGACCTGACCGACGTCGTGGGGGTGGACTCCCTCGATGGAGAAGGCGACCACGCCCAGGCGGTCGGTGGTGTCGGTCGGGCCGACCAGCCGCAGCCCGGGGACCTGGGTGAGCCCCTCAAGCACCCTGCCGGGTGAGGACCCTGCTCGGTGGCGTGCAGCCGGTCCAGGCCGATCCCCGCCAGGTACTCCACGGCGGCGCGCCATCCCGCGGCCTGCGCCAGCGGTTGGCTACCGGCCTCGAAACGAGGCGGGCCGCTCATGAAGGTCGACGACCCATGGTGACGACCTCGATCAGCGGAGCCGCCGCTCAGCACGGGCGGCATCGCCGCCAGGAGCTCCTCGGTGGCCACGAGCGCACCAATGCCGGTGGGGCCGAGCATCTTGTGGCTGGAGAGCGCCATGGCGTCCACACCGGCAATCTTCAGTGCGCCGAAGTCCAGCGGGAGGTGGGCGGCGGACTGGCAGGTGTCCAGGATGACGAGCGCGCCGACCTGCTGGGCGCGCGGGAGGATGAGATCGAGCGGGCTGATCGCGCCGGTGACGTTGGAGGCGTGGGTCAGGGCCAGGACACGGGTGCGCTCGGTGATGACGTCCAGGGTGGAGGTATCGATGCGCCCGTCCTCGGTCAGGTCCAGCCAGCGCAAGGTGGCGCCGGTGCGGGCGCACAGCTCCTGCCAGGGCACGAGGTTGGCGTGGTGCTCGGCGCGGGTGACAACCACCTCGTCGCCCTGTCCGATGATGAGGCGCCGAGACGGGTCATCAGTCGCCGCGGGTCCGCCACCGCGGGCCGCCGACCGTCCCAGGCTGGCGTGCCCGATGGCAAGGGCGACGAGATTGATGGCCTCGGTGGCGTTCTTGGTGAAGACGAGCTCGCTGCCGCGCGCGCCGACGAAGGCAGCGACTGCGTCGCGGGCGTCCTCGAAGGTGGCAGTGGCCTCGTCGGCGAGCTGGTAGGTCGATCGCCCGGCCGCACCGTTGGACATGCGGTAGAAGTCGGCCTCCGTGGTGATGACGCCGGCGGGCTTGGCTCGTGGCCGCCCAGTCCAGGTAAGCCAGTGCCTTACCGTTGCGGGCGGGCCGCTCCAGGTAGGGGAAGTCGGCGCGGATCGCGGCGACCTCCTCCGCGTTGAGCGCGCTGGCCAAAGGCGCCCCGGTGAGCGGGGCCGTGGACTGGGTCATGACGTGCCTTTCCGATTCGGTGCGAGCGGTACCGGGCTTGATCGCCGACGGCGGGGGCTGAGGTCACGAGGAACCTTAGTCCCCTTCATCAGTGCCGGGGCCGGCGACGACGCCATGTTTCGCGGCGCGCTGTCGTCGGCCCCGGCACAGTGAGGACCGTCAGGCGAGGTAGCGGTCGTAGCCCTCTTCCTCGAGACGGTCGGCCAGGTCGGGGCCGCCGGCTCGGCCACGCGCCCGTCGACGAAGACGTGGACGTGGTCGGGCTTGATGTAGCGCAGGATGCGCGTGTAGTGGGTGATGAGGAGGAAGCCGGCGTCGGTCTCGTCGTGGAGGCGGTTGACGCCCTCGGAGACGATGCGCAGGGGCGTCGACGTCCAGGCCGGAGTCGGTCTCGTCCAGGACGGCGAAGCGGGGCCGGAGCAGCTCCATCTGGAGGGATCTCGAAGCGCTTTCTCTCACCGCCGGAGAAGCCGGCGTTGACGTCGCGCTGGGAGAAGGCGGGGTCCATCCGCAGGTTCTTCATGGCCTGGTTGACCTCGCCGACCCACTGGCGCACCTTGGGGGCCTCGCCGTCAATGGCGGTCTTGGCCGTGCGCAGGAAGTTGGCCACGGTGACGCCGGGGACCTCGACGGGGTACTGCATGGCCAGGAAGAGGCCGGCGCGGGCACGCTCGTCCACGCTCATCTCAAGCAGGTCGACACCGTCGAGGAGGACCTCACCATCGGTGACCCTCGTAGTCGGGGTGACCGGCGATGGAGTAGGCCAGGGTGGACTTGCCCGAGCCGTTGGGGCCCATGATGGCGTGGACCTGGTTGGAGTCGATAGTCAGGTCGACACCCTTTGAGGATGGGCTTGGGGCCGTCATTGGTGGCCACCTGGACGTGGAGGTTCTTGATCTGCAGAGTGCTCATGCGACGTTTCTTTCAGCTGGGGTGTGGTCTGGTTGCGGGTGGGCGGACTGTCGTGCGGGTCCGGCCTGTCACTCGGCTGCCGGCAGGGCGGCGGGGTCCTGGTCGGTGCGGGCGGCGATGAGTCCAGTCAGCTCGAGCTCCTTCTCGATGGCGGCCATGAGGCGCTCCTCGACCTCATCGACACCGATCTCGGCGACGATCTCGTTGAAGAAGCCCAGGACGACGAGGCGACGGGCCTCGGTCTCGGGGATACCGCGGGCACGCAGGTAGAACAGCTGCTGGTCGTCGAAGCGGCCGGTGGCGCTGGCGTGGCCGGCGCCCTCGATGTTGCCGTTCTCGATCTCCAGGTTCGGCACGGAGTCGGCCTTGGCCCCCTCGGTCAGGACCAGGTTGCGGTTGAGCTCGTAGGGTGTCGGTGCCGCGGGCGGCCTGACCGATGAGGCAGTCCCCACCCACACCGCGTGCGCGCCCTCGCCCCTGAAGGGCGCCCTTGTAGGTGACGCGCGAGTAGCAGTGCGGCTCGGTATGAGCCACGTAGGGGCGGTGCCCTGGTGCTGGCCGGAATCGGTGAAGTAGACGCCGTAGGCGTCGATGTGCCCACCCTCGCCGGAGAAGCCCAGGTCGGGGCAGATGCGCACGTCTCCACCGAGACTGACGACGACGTGCTTTGAGGACGCCGCGGCCACAGACCTTGACCCGGTGGTTGGAGGCGTGGACGGCCTCGTCCTCCCAGCCCCTGGACAGTCACCAGGGTGAGCTCGGCGCCGTCGGCGACCGTCACCTCGACGCCCTGGGTCAGGGCGGCGGTACCGGTGTGGTCGAGGACGACGGTTCCCCTGGAGCCGGACTCGGCGGCGACGAGGATGTGCTGGGCGGTAGGGGCGGGCGAGCTGCGCGTCCTGGCCGATGATGTTCAGTCGTGCGGCCCGCTCCAGCTGGGCGCCGGGCTCCAGGGTCAGCACGGTGGCGGTCTCGGTGCCGTTCCAGGCGGTGACGCCGGTGCGGTCGACCGGGGCGCCGACGGTGCCGATGCGGGCGTCGCTGCGTGGGACGGTCTCAAGGGCTCACACCATCGGGGAGGTCGGCCTCGACACGGACGGCGCCAGCATCGGTCTGGGCAGCGCCGGCGGCAGCGCGGATGGCGTCGAGGTCGAACAGTGGGGCGAAGCGCTTCATCGGCGTGAGCGCCACCTCCTCGCAGCCTCGCGGCACCGGGATGTCGGCCGGGTCGAAGGAGGTGGGGCGGTCGGCGCGCGAGGAGACGTAGCGCGGCCCGCCGTGGGAGTGGGCGCCGTCGAGCGTGGCGCTCGAGTGGTCGGTGGAGAGTTCAGGCATGTGGAGGTGCTCTCGGCCGGCAGCCAGCCGGTGTAATGAGGTGTGGGTCGTAGGCTGAGTGGGCTGAAGTGGGAGGATCTGCTGCGGTGGGTCAGCCCACCGAGTTCTCCATCTGCAGCTCGATGAGCCGGTTGAGCTCGAGGGCGTACTCCATGGGCAGCTCCCGGGCGATGGGCTCGACGAAGCCGCGCACGATCGTGGCCATGGCCTCGGTCTCGGTCAGCCCGCGCTGCATGAGGTAGAAGAGCTGGTCGGCACTCACCTTGGAGACGGTGGCCTCGTGCCCCATCTCGACGTCGTCGGTGCGCACGTCGACGTAGGGGTAGGTGTCCGACCGGGAGATCTCGTCGACCAGGAGCGCGTCGCACAGCACGTTGGACTTGGAGTGCCGGGCGTTCTTCATGATCTGCACCAGTCCGCGGTAGGCACTGCGGCCACCGTGACGGGCGATCGACTTGGAGACGATGTGGCTGGAGGTGTGGGGCGCCATGTGGACCATCTTGGCGCCGGTGTCCTGGTGCTGGTCCTCGCCGGCGAAGGCGATGGACAGGGCCTCGACACGGGCGTGGGGGCCCCATGAGGAAGACGGCCGGGTACTGCTGTTCCGCTTGGAGCCGATGTTGCCGTCGATCCACTCCATGGTGGCGCCCTCCTCGCAGGTAGCGCGCTGGGTCACCAGGTTGTAGACGTTGTTGGACCAGTTCTGGATGGTCGTAGCGCACACGGGCGTTCTTCTTGACCACGATCTCCACGATCGCCGAGTGGAGGGAGTCGGTAGAGTAGATGGGGGCGGTGCAGCCCTCGACGTAGTGGACGTAGGAGTCCTCGTCGGCGATGATGAGCGTGCGCTCGAACTGGCCCATGTTCTCCGTGTTGATGCGGAAGTAGGCCTGGAGCGGGATCTCGACATGGACGCCCTTGGGGACGTAGATGAAGGAGCCCCCGGACCACACGGCCGTGTTGAGGGCGGCGAACTTGTTGTCGCCGGCCGGCACCACGGTCCCGAAGTACTCCCTTGACGAGCTCGGGGTACTCGCGCACGGCCGTGTCGGTGTCGACGAAGATGACACCCCTGCTCCTCCAGGTCGCCGCGGATCTGGTGGTAGACGACCTCCGACTCGTACTGGGCGGCCACCCCGCCACCAGGCGCTCACGCTCGGCCTCGGGGATGCCGATGCGGTCGTAGGTGTTCTTGATGTCCTCGGGCAGGTCGTCCCAGGAGTTGGCCGGCCGGTCCGTGGAGCGCACGTAGTACTTGACGGCGTCCATGTCGAGCTGGGAGAGGTCCACGCCCCAGGTGGGCATGGGCTTGCGCTCGAAGGTGGAGTAGGCCTTGAGACGCTTGGCCAGCATCCACTCCGGCTCGCCCTTGATGGCGGAGATCTCGCGGACCACCTGCTCATCAAGGCCTCGCCTGGCCTTCTCGCCGGCCTCGTCGGAGTCGTGCCAGCCGAAGTCGTAGCTCGTTGAGATCGAGTCGATGATCTCGTCATCGGTGCTACGCGTGGTCTCGGTTGTCGGCAGTGTCATCGGGTTCCTTCCATTCGCTTGGTCTCAAGGCCTCGCGTCTTAGCTGCCGCCCGGACCGCGCGTTTGAGCAGCGCGGGCATGGCGATCGGAATGTGGGTGGTACAGACGTGCTCGCCTCCGGCCAGGGTGGCCAGACGCTGGACCGGGACGCCGATGAGCCGGGAGATGGCCTGCGTCTCGGCGTCGCACAGCTCGTGGAACTCCCCGGCGACGTCACGCACCGGGCAGTTGCCCTGGCACAGCTGGACGGCGAAGGACCCGTCTCCGACGTCGCGCACCGAGGCCGCGTAACCGTCGAGAGTCAGGGCGTCCGCCAGGGCGCGGGCCCGCCCGAGGGGTCCCTGCCGGCCGCCTCGACGACGGCGGCGTAGCGGCGCTCGAGGTCACGGCCCCCTGGCCGCGGCGAAGGAGTCGACCGCCTTGTCACCGGCCACTTGGGACAGGTAGTGCAGGGCGCGGTTGGCCAGGTCGGAGTAGCCCTCCGCGAAGGAGGTACGGGCCTTGGGCGTCAGGACGTAGTGCCGGGCCGGGCGACCGCGGCCACGCTTGCCCGTCTGAGCCGGAGTGTGCACCTCGATCTGCTCAGCGTCCTCGAGCGCTGTGATGTGCCTGCGCACGGCGGCCGGCGTCAGGCTCAGGACCTTGGCGAGCTGAGCCGCCGACACCGGTCCCTTCTCAGCGATGAGGTCGAGAACACGTGCCCGGGTAGAGTCGTCGTCACTTTGCGTCATGACCGTTCTCCTCCCCTAGTCGCTTCCGACGCCTCACGGCCTGTCCTCGTTGCGGCCGGTTCGACCGCTTCCTTGCCGGGCCAAGCCGGCCAGCCAGTCCGCCGACCGGTTCCAGGATCGACCTGCGAGGCGTCGCTGGTCGTCGTGCCACGAGTTTAACCAAGATCTTGCTTGCCGAATTCAACACTGGCAAGTTCACGACGGAGCGTCGCGGGGTGGGATTGAACACGTCACCCTAATGAAAGGTAAGCCTTACCTAGGAATACCTAACCAGTGGGTTGCCGCTATGACGGCGCCCCGTTAGTCACGCTGCCGCTGGCCCGGTGCAGGCACCCTACAGGCTCTCCGGGCTGCGCAGCCAGGGGGCGTCAGCCGGACGCAGCCCATCCCAACCACGGGCGCGGGCCTGGGCCGTGGCCAGGACCTCGAGCACGGTGGAGGGGTTGTGCAGGCGGCCGTCCATGACGGCGTCGAGTGCCCTCGTCCAGTCGGACCCAGGTGGGCACGAACTCGGCCTCCTCGTCCTCGCGGGCGGTGCGCTGGTCCTCGGGCAGCAGGCTCAGGTCCTGGGCGAGGAAGATCCGCGCCCCTCGGTGGTGAAGCCGGGCGAGGCGTAGAACTCGGCCAGCGTGTTCCAGGTGGCCGCCGCGTAGTCGGTCTCCTCAGCGAGCTCGCGGGCGGCGGCGACGGCGGGGGCCTCCCCCGCCACGTCGAGCAGTCCCGCGGGGATCTCCCACAGGCAGGCGCGCACGGGGTGGCGGTACTGGCGAATCATGAGGATCTCCGCGGCGCCGTCGGTCTGAGAGGATTCCTCACCACGCAGGGCCACGACGGCGACGGCGTCGTGGTGGACGACGACCTGACGAGCCACCGGGTCCTGACCGGGGGCGAGGAGCACGTGGTCGGCGTCGACGGCGAAGATCGGCCCGCTCCAGACCCTCTGGCTGGACAGGCGCTCACGCCCCGGGTCACGTTCATCGTTGAGGATGACCTCACGGCCTGCGTATCCGTTGCTCTGACCGACCCCGGTCACCGGCTGGTCCATGGTCGCCTCCTTCACCTACTGCCTGCGCTGTGGTTGATACGCGCCTGCGCACCCATGATGCTACCGCCGGCCGTCACGATGGCCGGATCAGTCGCGGGCTCGAATCGCTTGACGCAGCTGGGCGCAGAGGTCCTCGAGCCCGGGAAGGCGCTGTGCCGCCTCTCGCGCGCGTTGAACGGCGCGGGAGCGGGACTCGGGGTCACCAGGAGTGTTTCGAGCGCCTCGGCGATGGCCTGGGCCTGAGGGACCACGAGGATGGCTCCTCCCCTGGCTGTGACGGCGGTACCGCCGACGTCGGTGGCCACGATCGCGGCGCCGGCACGCAGGGCCTCCTGGATGGTGAGGGGCTGGCCCTCCCACAGACTGGTCTGGATGACGATGTCAGCGGCCTCCATGCGAGAGCAGGCGCATCGGATCGCCGCCCCAGGAGGGTGACTGGGAGCTGTTCGGCGGCAATGCGCTCGGCGGCCTCCTGACGGCCGGGCCCCTCCGGCGAGCGCCCAGGTGAAGGCCTCGAGCCGGCCGGCGTCGACCTCGCTGGAGAGGATCGCGGCGGCATCGAGCAGCAGCGGCAGGCCCTTCTGGGGAGCCAGGCGGGCAACGGTCAGGAGGCGCGCGCCGCCCTGCGGCCAGGCATCCTCCGGTACCACTGAGTCGGGGGCTCAGTTCGAGGCCTGCGGCGGGGGTGCTGCAGGAATGATGGCGAGCTCGACATGCGGGGCACTGAGCTCCCGTGCCCGTTCGGCCAGGTCGGGGCTGACCGCCAGGATGAGGTCGGCGCGCCGGGCGATGAGCCGTTCGAGTCCCTCCCCACCAGGGTGGTCAGGCGTCCACCGACGGTGAGGTTGTGGAGGGTGACGACCAGCCGGGTGCGTCCACGGCGGCGTCGTCCCAGGGCAGGGCGGCCAGGGCCCCGGCTCGTAGGCCGTGGGAGTGAACGACGTCGGCGCGCCGGCCCAGCCGACGCAGCCTCGGCCACGGCCAGAGCGTCGTTGGGGCTGGGGCGGGGACCGATCTCGAGCGCCTCGGCGCGGGCTGGATCGACATCCAGTCCGTCTAGGACCGCGGCCGGCGCCTCGACGATGACGTCGTGGCCGTCGGCGGCCAGGAGCCGGGCGCAGTCGGTCAGGTGGGCCCGCACCCTCCGGCGGCCGATCCGCACACCTGGAGGATCCGCCGAGCACTGCGTGCGGGCTCTGCGGGGCACCGGGCCTCGTTCTTGCTGTCGACGCCGTTGGGGCTCATGGTCTCTCCTTGTCATCCTCCGTCGTCACCGTTGGCCTCCCGCCACGTATCGATGCCAGGAGGCTGCGGTCAGCCAGGTGGATGGCCGCCAGGACGAGGGCTGCGGCCGCGGCGGCACCGATCACGGCGGTGATGACGGCCAGCGGCAGGAAGGTCACGCGGGTGGTCGCCGCACGGACAGCCAGCCCGAGGGCGAGGGCCACGGGCAGCCCCGCGACGAGCGCGGTCAGGGTCGCACGCAGCACCCGGCCTCCCATGACCCGGGCCAGGACGGCGAGCAGACTCACCCCCAGCCACCGTCATCCCGATGGTCGTGCCTACGCCCAGTGCCACGAGGGTGGAGCGCCCGTTTCCGCCCGAGGGCGCCAGGAGGCGCACGCAGGCGGCGCAGGCCACGGCCACGGTCAGCCAGCCGGCCGCGGTGGCGTGAGCGGCGGGTCGAGAGCGGTCGGCGGCGAAGAGGACCCGGGTGACCTGATAGATGAGGGCGTAGCCGATCAGTCCCCGGGGCCAGGACGGCCAGCGCCTGGCCCATCCCGTCGACCCGCTTGAAGGAGAAGAAGCGCTCGGCGGCGGCGCTGGCGGCCAGGAGCATGGCGGTTCCGGCGACGGCGACGGCGGTGACCAGGGCCGTGGAAGTGGCGACCAGACGCGAGACGTCCTCATCCGCACCAGTGGTGCCAGAGCTCTTCGGCAGGTGCGTGCGGGCCTCGAAGGCGGCAGTCAGGCGGGGGTAGAGGACGGTGGCCACCGGAACGGCCAGCACCGCGTAAGGAAGGACGTAGACGGCCTGCGTGTACTGGTAGACCGCCGCTGTTCCGGTCTGCCCGCCCCAGCGGGCCATGGCCAGCACTACCAGGACGCTCAGCTGCTGAGCCAGGATCGTCCACACCCCGGCGCCGCCGAGCCGCAGCGCCCGCCGGGCCTGGGAGCCGCCCAGTCTCAGGGTGGGACGCAGCCCCAGTCCCAGCCGATGGACCGGCCACAGCAGCGGGAGGCTGAGCGCGGCCACCCCGAGGGTCGTCCCCCAGCCGAGCACCTGGAGGGCGGGGCTGGAGGCGGTCGCGTCGTCACCGCCGGCCAGCACCCCGTAGAGGCCGTAGGTCGCCATGACCACGAGGCTGGAGAGCATCGGTGTCAGAGCCGGCCAGGTGAAGCGGTTGTGAGCCTGGAGGACCCCGGGTGAGGACGACCGCAACCCGTACATGGGCACCTGCAGGGCGAACATGCGCAGGAAGGAGGCGACGAGCTCGTGCTGGAGCGTCGGGGTCCACGCCCTGGGAGGTGGGGAACAGGGCCGCGATCGGGGCGGCCAGGACGATGAGCCCCAGGGACAGCGGGGGTCAGGACCGCCAGGACCAGGCCGAGCAGCCCTGAGGCGGTGGCGGTGACCTCCTCGCGCCTGCCCGCGGTGATCGGGGCGGCCAGAAGCGGAACGACGGTGGCCGCCAGCACGCCACCGACGACGACCTCGTAGAGGGTGTTGGGCAGCTGGTTGGCCGTGGTGTAGGCACCCGCCACCGTGCCCAGTGCCGACGGTGGCGGCCTGGACGAGCCAGCGCAGGAATCCCAGGACGCGGGAGACGAGGGTCAGGCCGGCGACGGACCCGGCCGCTGAGAGCAGGCCGCCACGGCGTTGCTGGGATGTCATCAGGGACGGCGCCCCAGCCCGTCGAGTGCGGCCAGCACCGGGGTGTCGGTGATGACGCTGGAGAAGGAGACCTTCTCGCTGGCCAGGACGAGGCTCACCCCACTCAGGGCGGCCCGGCGCGCACCGCGGCGTGGGGGTGGCACGCCAGGGCGGTTCCCAGCAGGGCGCCGACGGCGTTGGCTCCGGTGTCACCCAGCATCGTGTTCTCCAGGAGGTCCTCCGGCAGGGCCACGAGACTGACTCCCAGGGTTCCTGCGGGCCAGCAGACGAGTGGGCTCGCCGTCGCGTCCGGGGGTGGCCAGCAGCGGGGTGCTCACGATGCAGGCGGTCTTGAGCGCCCGTCCGGGGCGCAGATCGAGCAGGTTGAGGAGGTTCGCCCAGGCCGCGATGACCACGGCGCTGGAGGCGGCATCGGCGAAAGCTCTCCATCGGCGGACGTCCGCCGGTGCCCGAGCTGCGGTGGCGAGTCAGGAGGACGCCACCGACAAGCGCCCCTGAGCCGATGACGGCGATCTTGAGGGCTCCGGTGGTGACGCGCCCGTGGGCGAGGGCGGTCAGGTGGCCCTGAGCCCCTTTGGCGGGGGTGTCGCCGTCGTGGGCACCGGCATCGAGGTCGTCGGCCAGGCCGGCGCACCCGCCGGCCGCTGCCGCGAGGGTGGCGGCGAGCCCCTGCCCGTGAGGGGCGATGCCGTCCCTGTCCCGCATGAGTCTGCCGGCCTCGATCCCGGCCATCACGGCCCGGCTGCGGCTCCGACGCCTCCGCGCAGGCTCACTGTGCGGCCATGGAAGTTGGTGCGCTCCAGGCCCTGGGCGATGGGCGCCAGGGCGGCGGACCAGGACAGGGTGACGCCCGCCGCCTTGATGCCCACCTGCGCCAGGCCTCGGGCGCAGGAGCTACTCGCGTGATCGTGCCAGCCATGGGCTCAGCCTAAGGCAGGGCGAGGACGGACCGCGGCCTCGGCACCCATGATGGGGCCGGAGCACCTGAGGACAGGGGCTACTTGGTCACTGGCGGCATGACGGCGTCTGCCCCCTTGTCGAAGCCGTAGTGGCCGATGGTTCCTGCCCGGGTAGAGACCAGGGCCAGGGCCAGGGGCGTGGAGACCGAGGCGGCGACCCTGGCCGACGGAGTCGATGGTGGTCACTTTCGCGCCCTCGGATCGGATGATGCTGACGACGTTGTCGTCGCCGTCGGCGGAACCGACGACGACTGTCGGCGCCCGGCCGGCCGTACCTGCCAGTGCCTTGGCCCAGGCCTTGGGATCCTGCCCGGCGAGGCCTCGACCGTCGCCCCCTTGCCGGAGGATGCCTGCGGGCGGGGCCCGACGACGACGATCATCTCCGCCGGCCCGGTGGGTGTGGAGTCCACGGTGACGAAGGGCGTGCCGGCCTTGTCCACCGACAGCATGTCCATGAGGACTCGGGAGGAGTCGTCATTGGCGGTGAGGGGCCTTGGCCAGTGCCTCCCCAGGATGCCGTTGGCGTCCTGGGGAGCTGGCACTGCCCAGGTGCCCCTGGACCCTGTCCGGAGAGGTTGGAGCGGTAGTTCTCCCGAGACACGTCCACCCAGGTGCTGGTCATGCTCACCCGGCCGGTGACGGTGGCGCCTGCGCTCTTGAGCTGGGTGGTGATGGCGTCGGCGTCCTCGGCCTTGGCGTCGGGCAGGAGCACCATGGCGACACTCTTGGAGGCCAGGGTTCCGGGCAGGAGACTGCTGGCGGCCTGAGTGATGTAGGAGTCCCGCTCGTTGACGGCCGTCTCAGTCTGCTCGAGCTTGGCCTGGGTGGCGTTGCGGTTCTCACGCAGGGCGGTGACCTGGTCGTTGAGCGCGGTTCCCAGGGAGTTCTGCAGCGGACCGGCCCCCAGGACGACCCCGACGGCGAGAGCCAGGAACACGGAGATGAGCGATACCAGGTGATAGCGGAAGTCGATCATGGTTGAAGACCTTGAAGATGACCGTGAGAGGGACTGCCTCTCAGATGGGCGGGGGTCGTTAGACGGTGGGTGAGTTCGGGGCCAGGCCCAGCAGTGTGCGGAAGAAGTTGACGATGTCGTCCCACACGGCACCGGACAGTCCCAGGAAGGTCTGTCCACCGGGCGTGGACATCAGGGCCATGGCCAGGGCGAAGGTGCCCGCCAGGGCGAGGAACAGCAGCCACCACCCCGAGATGCGGGTGCGGTAGAGCTGGGAGACGCCCTTGGCGTCGATGAGGCGGCCGCCGACCTTGAGCCGGGTCAGGAAGGTCGAGGACATGCCGGCACGTCCCTTGTCGAGGAACTCGAGCAGGGTGGCGTGCGTCCCCAGGGCCACGATGATCTCGGCGCCGGCCTCATCGGCCATGAGCATAGCGATGTCCTCACTGGTACCGGTGGCGGCGAAGACATGATGCTCGACCCCGAGCTCCTCGACATGAGCCAGGCCCGGGGCGCGCCCGTCGCGGTAGGCGTGAACGACGATCTCGGCACCGCAGGTGAGTGCCTTGTCGGACACGGAGTCCATGTCGCCCACGATCATGGCCGGTTTGAAGCCGGCCTCCAGGACGGCGTCGGCACCTCCGTCAACGCCGATGATGACGGGCTTGTACTCGCGGGATGTAGGGGCTTGAGCGCCTGAAGGTCCTCCTTGTAGGAGTAGCCGCGCACGACCACCAGGACGTGCTTGCCGCTCATCCGCGTGGTCAGTGAGGGCATGCCGACACCGTTGAGGAGCAGGTCCCACTCCCCGCGCATGTACTCCATGGTGTTGGCGGCGAAGGCCTCCAGCTGAACAGCCAGGCCCTTCTGAGCCTCCTCCATGGACACGGCGACGGTCTGCCTGGTCTGGACCGAGCCCTCGGCGATGACCTGCTCCTTGCCCTCGATCCGCACCGAGCCGTCCTCGACGGTGATGCGCTGGCCGTCGTGCAGGCGCATGATGTCGGGGCCCAGATCGTCCACGAGGGGATCCCCGCGTCGAGAAGGATGCCGGGGCCCAGGTTCGGGTAGCGCCCGGAGATGGACGGGGAGGCGTTGAGGACCGCTGAGGCACCGCACTCCACCAGTGCCTCCGCGGCCACCCGATCGAGGTCGGTGTGGTCGATGATGGCGATCTCCCCGGGCTGGAGACGCTTGGTGAGCTTCTTCGTGCGCGCGTCGACGCGCACGACACCGCTGGGATGCTCGGAGACGGACGCAGGCTTCCTGCGGAAGGGATTCCTCACGGCTCGGATTGTCCCACGACAGTTTCCTGGAGAAGCTCAGCGGCGTGCCGGAGCGCGGCCTGTGAGTCCTCGTGCCCGGAGAGCATCCTGGCCAGCCTCGTTCTCTCTCCTGGCCTTCAACGACGAGGACCTGTGTGCGGGTGCGTCCCGGCTGGGACTTTCTCACATTCCTTTCGGACGCCTCTGAGAGGCCGGGACCGGATGCGGGTTCGGTGACTGTCTCCTTGTGCACCACGAGGTGGGTGCCGGCCCAGGCCGCCACCTGGGCCAGGTGGGTGACCACGATGACCTGGTGATGTCGCGCCAGGCGCGCCAGGCGCCTGCCGATCTCCCGGGCGGCCCGGCCTCCCACGCCGGCGTCGATCTCGTCGAAGACAAGAGTGCGGGTATGGGTCGAAGCGCCCGCGGAGGCCGCGGCGTCCGCGAGCACCACCTCCAGGGCGAGCATGATGCGGGACAGCTCGCCTCCCGATGCTCCCTTCCCCAGGGGCAGGGCGGGCGCGCCGGGGTGTGAGACGAGGGTGAGAGCGACACTCTCAAGGCCGGTGGGCCCGGGCTCGTCGAGTCGCTCCAGCTCGACGACGAGCCGGGCTCCTTCATCTCCAGGCCCTCCAGCTCTGCGGTGACGGCCTGCTCCAGACGCTCACCGAGCCGCCGACGGGCCCGGCTCAGCTCGTCGCCGGCACCGGCCAGCTCCTCATCGGCGGCGGCCAGGCGCTCGGCCAGGACGGTGGCGGTGTCCTGGGGGCCGTCGAGCTCGGCCAGGCGAGCGGCTGCGCGCTCGCCCCAGGCCAGGAGGGGCGTCGACGTCGTCGAGCTGCTCCTGAGGCCCGCCGATCTCCCTGCAGGCGCGAGCGAGCTCCCCGCGGCGGTCCTGGACCTGGGCGAGGCGAGCCGGGTCGGCGCTCAGCGAGGACAGGTACCCGCTCAGCTCGGCGGCGATATCGGCTGCGTCGATGCCCAGTCGCTGGGTGCGCGTGGCCAGCTCGGCCAGGGCGGGGTCACGGTCGGACTCGGCAGCCAGGCTGCGGTGCGCGTGGGCGATGAGGGAGACGATGTCGGGCGCCTGCCCGGTGGCGGACTCCTCCCCGCTGAGCGCGCCGCGGGCCCCGGTGGCGGCCCTGCGCAGGTCCTCAGCGTGGTCGAGTCTCTCCGCCTCCGCCGTCAGCTCCCGGTCCTCACCGCTGCGGGGGAGATCTCCTCCAGGGCCTCGAGCCAGGTGCGCAGCTGAGCCACCTCGACGGCTCGGGCCTGAGCGGGATGCCTGCCACTCCTGGAGCTCCTGGTCGGCCCGGCGGCGCGCCTGATAGGCCTTGGCGTAGCGGCGGCACAGGGCGGCGTGGTCCTGACCGCCCAGTGAGTCCAGCGCAGCGCGTTGGGCCGCGGTCGAGCGCAGCCGCAGCTGATCGGCCTGACCATGGACGGAGACCAGTCGGCCACCGACCTCGCTGAGGACCGAGGCCGGAACTGAGCGCCCTCCCAGATAGGCGCGGGAGCGTCCGGAGGCGGGGACCGTGCGTGAGGCCAGGAGGAGGTCGTCGTCGAGATCGCCCCCGGCCTCGACGACGCGGGCGGCAACGCGCGAGTCCGGGTCGACCAGGAAGGCCCCCTCAACCAGGCTGCGCTCGGCGCCGGTGCGCACAATGGTGGTCTCGGCCCGCTGCCCCAGCAGCAGCCCGAGGGAGGTGAGCACCATCGTCTTACCGGCGCCGGTCTCACCGGTCAGGGCGGTCAGGCCGCGACTGAGAGGGAGATCGGCCTCCTCGATGACACCGAGGTCCTCGATGTGCAAGGACTCGATCACGCCGTCCCTCCCGAGGAGTCCGGCCGGACCCCACCGTCGGTGCAATGACCGGCGATGGTGACCATCGGTTGGGTCAGCACGTCGCCCTCAGCCGAGTAGGCCTCGTCGGCGCTGCTGGAGGCCCGCCACCCCTCCACGGGCAGGTCGAACTTGCGCACCAGGCGGCTGGCGAAGGGGGCCTCGTTGAAACGTGCCAGGCGCACCGGACGCTCCTCCCGGGTGACGCGGATCCTGGCGCCGACCGGCACATCCAGGCTGCGTCTGCCGTCGCACCAGATCTCGGCGCCTCCGAAGCCCGCTCGTTGGACGACGACCTCCATGCAGGAGTCGGGCCCCAGGACCAGGGGCCGGGTGAACAGGGCGTGCGCGGCCACGGGCACCAGGAGGAGCGCCTCGACCTCGGGCCAGATGACGGGGCCGCCGCAGGAGAACGCGTAGGCGGTCGAGCCGGTGGGCGTGGCCATGATGAGGCCGTCGCAGCCGAAGGAGGACACGGCCTGGCCGTCGACGCCGATGGCGACCTCGATCATGCGGGCGCGGTCGCGCTTCTCCAGGGCCGCCTCGTTGAGAGCCCAGTCGCGCGTAACCGTGCCGTCAGGACAGATGACCTCCACGTTCAAGGTGGTGCGGGTCTCGACCGTGTAGCGGCCGGCGACCAGATCCGCGACGACCTGCTCGATGCCGTCGGGGTCGGCCTCGGCCAGGAAACCGACGTGGCCGGTATTGATACCCACCAGGGGGATGTCCCGCTCACGGGCGATCTCGAAGGCGCGCAGGATCGTACCGTCGCCACCGAGCACCAGGACGAGGTCGACGTGGTCAGTGCAGTCCGGGCCGACCGGCTCCACACAGTGGGCACGCAGTGCCGCCGAGGCCCGGGCCACAGCGGTGGCCGTCGGAGCACTGGGCCTGGGGACGGGGACGGGCTTGTCGTTGAGCTCGCGCTGCAGCAGCATGACGCGCGAGATCCTCCGGCAAGGCTGCTCCGTTGCCGGCTGCTCCGAGGTCTGATGGAGGCCGGCCGACTCAGCCGGCCGCGTTGCAGCGCTGGTGTCTGAAGGGCTCAGCTTGCTCATGAGTGGGTCCTTGTTCTGCGTCGTCGCGGGCCAAGCGCCGCGGGTCCGGTGGCGACGGCGTCCTGGATGCTGGAGCGCAGCTCGTCTCCGCGCAGGTCCCCAAGACAACCGGCGCGGGAGGCGTGCATGCTCAGGAAGTACTCAACGTTACCTGCGGGACCTGGCAACGGGGAGGCGGTCACGGCGCCGACTCCTACGCCCAGGGCGTGGGCTCGCTCAGCCACCGTCATGACGGTCTCCACATGGAGCTCCGGATCACGTACCACTCCCCGTGCCCGATCCGATCCTTGCCCACCTCGAACTGGGGCTTGACCACGAGCAGAAGGTCGGCGTCGTCGGCCGCGGCGCGCAGCAGCGGCTCGAGCGACCAGGGTCAGGAGATGAAGGACAGGTCGCCCACGACCAGCTCCGGCGCGGGGGCGACGGCCTCGGGATCCAGCGTGCGGATGTTGGTGCGGTCCAGCGCGGTGACACGGGGGTCGGAGCGCAGCGACCAGGCCAGCTGGCCGTAGCCGACGTCGACGGCCACGACGTGCTCGGCACCGCGTCGCAGGAGGACGTCGGTGAAGCCCCCGGTCGAGGCGCCAGCGTCCAGGCAGCGTCGGCCCTCGATGCGGGGTGCCAGACCGCGTCGGCCCAGCGCGTCCAACGCGCCGGCGAGCTTGTGGGCGCCGCGGGGAGACGTAGTCGTCGCTGGAGGGCACCAGGATCTCGATGGCCTGGGCCGGGTCGACCTGACGGGCGGGCTTGGTGACGACCTGCCCGTCGAGGGTGACGTGACCGTCGGTGATGAGGGTGGCGGCGTGGGTGCGGGAGCGGGCCAGCCCACGACGCACGAGCTCTGAGTCGATGCGGATGAGCCGGGCCATATCAGGCTTCCGCCTTGTGCAGGACGGAGGCGAGGTCCTCGTGGATGGCGGACAGGGCGGCTGCCCGCTCCCTCCAGGGGCATCTGAGCGATCTCGGTGAGCTCGTCGGTATGGTCGTTGAGCCCTTTGGGCCGCCGTCAGGGCGGCGTCGGCTCGCGGGGGCGCAGGGCACCGGCGGCCGAGGAACCGGCCGGTGCGAGGAGTCCACCATCGCCGGCGTCTCCTCTCCGACGTCGGTCCTCGACTCGTTGCGGCTCATTCCTGCCTCCCATCGCCATCGTTCCTGCTGCCGCTGTGTTTTTCCCTCTTCTCTCCGGAAGGAGCCTCCAGCCCCGACCGGGTTCTCAGGGCTCGATCACCTCGATCTCGGGCAGCTCCAGCGCTGCGGCCTCGCCGCTGCGGCCCTGGGCGTCGGCCCAGTCCCAGGCGGCCACGGCCAGTGCCCGGTAGGAGTCCAGGTCGATACGCACCGGAGTGCCGTCCGGGGAGGACACGGCGCCGGCATCCTGGAGCTCGAGACCAGAGCCGAGGGCGCGGGCACTACGGTTGCCGACCCTCCACCACACCTGACCATCCTGCTCGGTTCGCACGGGCTCGGGTGGGGCCTCAGTCAGGCCACGCAGGTCGGTGTGAAGGAAGCTGGGACGCTCGGTGGCCGGTGCTGCGATGACGTCCCGGCATCTGAGACACCGGTGAGAACGTGGAGCCGGGGATCCCTGGCGGCCCGGGCCCCGACGTGGTCGGTGTTGAGCCGGTCCCCGACAGCCAGGGGCCTGGTTCCGCCGGCCCGCTTGAGGGCGCGCGTGTAGATACCGGGGAAGGGCTTGCCCCGGCCAGAGGCTCCTTGCCGGAGGCGTGGACCACAGCGGCCACGAGGCTGCCGTTGCCCAGGGGCGAAGCCCCGCTCGGTGGGCAGGGGTCGCGTCCAGGTTGGTGGCCACGTGGATGGGCCCCGGCATTGATGGCGTAGACGCCTTCGGACAGCAGCGCCCAGTCAACCGCCGGGTCCCAGCCCTGGACGACGGCGACCGGTTCGTCCCTGCGCGCTGTTGGTCACCTGGAAGCCCTCGTCGAGGGAGGGCTCTGGCGGACGCCGTCGCCACCGACGACGAGCACCGTGGAGCCTGGCTCGATGTGCTCGGTGAGCATGGCGGCCGCGTCCATGGCGGCGCTGAAGACCTCCGACGCCTCGGCAGTGATGCCGTTGGCCACCAGCCTGTCCACAACCGTCTGAGGGGCCCGTGAGGCGTTGTTGGTGACGAAGGACAGGTGCATTCCTGCCCTTCGGGCGGCGTTGACGTTGTCGGCGGCGTGGGGCACTCGGGCCTCGCCTGCGAAGCACACGCCGTCGAGGTCCAGCAGAGCGACGTCGTAGGCGGCGCACAGGGCCTGTTCGCCGCCCAGAAGGGTGGCGGGAGCAGCGGCGGCAGTGGCCTGGGGCATGGTCATCGGGACCTCGAGCGTTGGTGGAAGACGTCGGGGACTCCTGGGCGTCCTGGAGCAGCTCGGCTATCTCGGCCTCGACGCGCTCGGCGAAGGACTGCGACCACTGAGCATCCTCGTCCTGGCCCACGGGCTCATCACGAAGATCGACGTCTGCTGAGGTCTGGTCCGGAAGCGTCTCAGCCAGAGCCTCTGGGGCCACGGTCGTCTCGCTCACGGCCTCATCGTCCCTGTCGCCATCGGAGCCGCTGGTGGGCTGAGTACCGGAGCCTCCGGGCTGTCCTGCTCCCTGAGCCTCGGAGTCGTAGTCGTCCTCAATATCGAAGACCTCGACCTCATCCTCCTCCACCGGCTCAGGGGCCGATACGGTGGCGGATGGCCTCGGCCTCCTGGTGGCGCCCGAGCCCTCGAGCCGGTCGGCACGCACCGAGTGCAGGCGCCTGAGGGTGTCACTGTCCGAAGGGCGCGCTCTGATGGCGTCCTCAATGATGAGCAGACCGAGATCAGTCTGGCCCATGTCATGGCGAAGACTGGAGACGACCGCGGCCAGCTCGGCCCGCTCGATCTCATCCAGCTGACGCGGATCGGCCGCTTGAGCGGCTTGAAGGGCCTTGTCGATGTGGGCCCAGTGCCCGCTCGCAGTCGACCTCGATGGCTCGGTGGAGATCGAGGCCGGACAGTCGTCTGGCGGCACGAATCTCTCGAAGCGCCTCGCTGTAGTGGCCGGCGAGATAAGCGGCGATTCCAGTCGTCCCCGGACGACGGCGACGCGGCCCGCGTGGGAGGAGGCGTAGCGCGCGTGCTCGTAGGCCGCCTGGGGATCGTCGTTGAGGAGGCGCTGAACCATAACCAGGTGCCGGGCGACGTTCTCAGCGTTGGCACGTCCCAGAGCGCGCAGATCGCCCCGCGCACCGCGCTCAAGGTCTGTTGGCTCGACGTCGTCCGGGACCTTGGGCTCGGGGACACGCTGACGCTGCGGCGGCCGACCTCGACGCTCGTCCCGCGAGTCCTTCCGCCCCGAGCGGTCCTTGGAACGGCCTGCCCTCCTATCACTGCGGTCGCTGCGCCCGTCACCGCTGTCCCCGTCGCGGCGCCGTTCATCGCGCCAGTCGTCACGGTGCCGACGATCGTTGCGAGAGGTGTGTTCGCCTCGGCTCAACCGATGGGAATGTCCGCGGGAGCCGTAGGAGTCGTCGTCCCGTCCCGCATGATCGCCACGGCGAAAGCGACCGTCCTCCTCTGAGAAAGGGCTGCGTGCGCCGAAGCCGTGACGCTCACCGTTGCGGCGACGCCGACCTGCGTCGCCCCTGGTCTGACCCGTGCGCGACGGTCCTGATACGCCATAGATCCTTCTTTCACCCGGGACTGCCGTCAGTTCCCCCGCTGTCCTTGAAGACCTGGGAGGAGCCTACCTGTACCGAGGCTCGGAGGCGTAACGAGCCCCAGCAACACGCAGCGTGGCGCGCGCTGGCTGTACTGCGTACTGTTGTTTGTGGGTGGTGGTTTTGTTTGTGGGTGTAGAGCAGTTGGCCCGGGGCCGCTGTTGCTGGCGGTTCCCGGGCCG
>BNJT01000188.1_pt1 | contig 86077 bp, 143 predicted proteins | sample 8540491 | NCBI WGS metagenome assembly BNJT01 (sample SAMD00202455, study PRJDB9452) | human saliva metagenome | host: Homo sapiens | reverse complement strand
TTAAAAAGTTGTAAAAATAAATAAAATTCTTTTAAATTATTTTTGAAATATGTTATAATTTATAACAAAAATTAAAAATTTTTATAAAAAGGAGGAATTTTTATGTTTACATATATTAAATTAAAAAAATTATAAATCGTTAATTGAGCTCAAGTAGATTTAACTAAAAAAGAAAAATACTCCAAAGAAATTAATTTCTATTTATGGAGAAAATGGAGTTGGCAAAATCAAATTTTGTAGATAGTTTTTTTACACTTTAAAAAAGAATTGTAAGTACAAGAACTATAAATGAAAAAAATTAGAATTTTAACTGAGAAACAAAAAGAGTTACAAACAGATGATTTTGATAAAGCATTATATTTTTTTGGACAATTAGGAAGTATTATAAAAAATGGATTCTTTTCAAACTCTATAGATATTATCAATGAATGTAAAAACAATTGATTCTAAAGATAATATGATAATAGAAGTTGGATTTAAAAATCAAATCAAAGAGTGGGGTTTATTGTATAGAAACAGATGATACAGATATTATATCTGAAAAAAATTAGACTTTACTTTAAATAAAAAAATAAGGTTAATTTTTGAAATTACCAAAAAGAAAAAAATATCTCAATGAAAGTGTGTTTATTGACAATGAATACAAAAAGAAATCTTTTTCTATTATAGAAAAATATTGGGGAAAAACACTCTTTATTATCTTTTAATAGCATATGAAATTGAAGATAAAAAGAAAACTATGTAAAGAAAAATCTTTAATGGAATATTTGAAGTAATAAACTTTTTCTTCTCTATCTATTCTTTCAAGAAATAAAATGGAGGTATTTAAAGATATTGAAGAAGAAAAAAATTATTTTATGGAACTTTATCTGTTAGTGAAGAAAAAAACTTACAAAAATTGAGAATGTTATAAATACTTTTTTTACATCTTTATTTTCTGATATAAAAACAAGCATATTATAAGAAAAAAATTTGACAACGATAAAATCAATTATATTTTATATTTTAAGAAAAAAATATTCATAATAAATTAATTGATTAAAAATATGGTCGCACACTTGTGACTCTAGCACTCGTAGTGTCAGTCATGAGTTAGACCGTTAAGTATAGTCAGCATATATAGAAATATGTATGTAGAGGGTAGCGACTTAAAAAGCTATCCAATACTACTCGAATTGCTGGAAACCCCTAAAAGCTAGTATAACTACAACATAGTACCTAAGTAATATGGTACAAGTGTGAAAGTGGCGAAAGCAGAAAAAAATATACTAGATGACATAAGGTTAAATCCTAAGTGTTAAGATAATGGGCAATCAGCAGCCAAGACTGAAAGGTAAGGTTCAACGACTATTCCTCCTGAGGGAAGTACACTAAAAGCTAGTGGAAGTGGGTGAGACCCAAACAGATAGAGCTGTGGGATAAGATATAGTCTGTGCTTAATAGAAATATTAAGAAGTTCGAGGCTAATCTCCTTAATTTATTAAGGAGTGTGTATGCCAAGAGAACTGCATAAGTGGTAGCGTACTTATGTGAACGACAACCTCTAAAACGACTGAGTCAGTTTTTAGTTTCATATATTTAGAAAAAAATTTTTACTTTTTCATTTACTTATAGTATAAAAAGTGGTATACTATATATAGGTAAATGGAGGTGAAATCGCATGGAAAAAAAGCATATAAGTTTAGATTTTATCCAACTAAAAACTCAAATAACAATATTAAATTGTACTTTTGGTTGTGTAAGATATGTCTATAATCATTTTTTTAGGTTTAAAACAAGAGCTATATAGCAAAGAGAAAAAAATCTATGTCATATAGTCAGTGTAGCAAAGCATGACAGTTTTAAAAACAAGAGCAAAGAATGGTTAAAAAGATGTAGATAAATTTTTCTTTACAAAAATTCTTTAAAAAGATTTAGATAAAAGCCTATAAGAACTTCTTTTAGTGGAAGTGGCTATCCTAAAGTTTAAATCTAAGAAAGATAATAGAAAATCATACAGAACCAATTATACAAATAATAATATAGAGTTTTTTTAGATAAATGGATAAAAAGTACCTAAGTTAGGAAAAACTAAAAAAATAAGAGATAAAATGAAACCACAAGGAAGAATAATAAGTGCAACAATAACCCAAGTGCCTAGTGGAAAATATTATATATCTCTGTGTTGTACAGATGTAGAAGTAGAAAAAAATTAGAAAGTACAAATAAGAATGTTGGAATAGATTTAGGTATAAAAAAACTTTTGCGACTTACCAGTGATGAAATCTCAATAGAAAATCCAAAAATATTTACAAAAAAATCTTTGAATAAACTAGCAATATTACAAAGAAAAACTATCACGAAAAACCAAAGGGTAGTTCAAATAGAAATAAAGCTAGAATAAAAGTAGCAAGATTATTTGAAAAAGATATCAAATCAAAGAGAAGATTTTTTTGCAAAAAAAGTTATCAACAGATGCTAATAAGAAAGAATATGATATTATCTGTATTGAAGATTTACAAGTAAAAAAATATGGTAAGAAAATCATAAATTAGCAAGAAATATTGTAGATGTATCGTGGAGCGAGTTTAATAGAAATACTAGAATACAAAGTGAAATGGTACGAAAAGAATAATAGTAAGAGTAGATAAATTTTTGCAAGTAGTCAAATATGTAATTGTTGTGGATATAGAAAAGAAGAAGTAAAAAGATTTAAGTATAAGAGAATGGACTTGTCCAGTATGTGGAGCTGTACATAATAGAGATATAAATGCAGCCAAAAAAACATATTAAAAGAAGGACTAAGGATATTAAGTATAAGTGCTTAAATATATAATATATGAACCGTAGGAACTATGGGGATAGCTTGGTAAATTTAGTTGGCTAACAAAAGCAACTATTACCCAAGAACCCTGCGACTTCAGTCGTGGGAGGTTCAGATAGAATATAATATAGAATCAACTGGAACCAAAAAAATATTTTTAAAAAATTTTTACCTTATTTAATTTCAGCTGCAAAAGGGAAAACAGTTATCATAGATGAAATTGATAATGGAATTCATGATTTATTGATGTTAAAAATTTTTAGAAAATCTTTCAGAAGACTTAAAAAGGGCAACTTATTATAACAACTCATAATACTTTGTTATTAGAAGAAGAATTTATCAAAGATTCAATCTATATCTTTAAAGTGGATGAAAATGCGAACAAAAAAACTTTTTAGCATTAAATAAATTTGAAGGAAGAGTTCATCCTAATTTAAGTATTAGAAAGAGATATTTAAAAAGGTTTATATGGTGGAATTCCGTTTCCTATGGATATAGATTTTAATGAATTAATTGAAGGTGTGTGATTATAATGTCAAAATCTTCTTATTCATATTCGTTTTTGAAAAGGAATTGTTATTTGTCATGGAAAAATCTGAAAAAAATTAATATGTGAATTTCTAAGATCTAATCTTAGGATACAAATAGAGATTGATAGTGATAAAAAGGTAAAAATCAATTCAAATAACTAGTATAATGAAATTTTTAAGTGGAGAAAAAAATATAAAAAAATATAGCTTCCTTTAAAAATAAATTTGATGATATAGAACAAATTAAAGATAAAAAAAGAAGTTACCTAGTTATTTTTAAAAATTTTTATCATAATGGATACAGATGATTGTAATGAGAATCAAAAAATCTTTTTAAGGATAAGTCTATGTTTAAAGAACATTGGTTATACGATTACATTGTTCCTATTTATAATGACAGCAATTTAGAAGAAGTTCTAGTAGATGCTGGAATAAAATTTCAAAAAAAGTGGAAATGAAAGAAAAAAACTGAATATCCAAAAAGTTTTTCCAATGAATGGAATATCAGATGTAGAGGGTATTAAAAAAATTTGGAAAAGCTTTAGGGAATAGCAAAAAAACAAATATGGAAGAATTTATAAATTTTTTTGTCTAGAACTTATAGAAAAAAATAGTTATGTAAAAGGGTTGAATCTATTAATTATGGATTCAATCTTTTTTTATAATAATAAAAAAACTGTAATAATTTTCATAGTTTAAGTTTGTTTATAAAAAAATATTATTTGCATAAAGAGTGCTATAATATGTTTCACAAATAAATATGGGGACGCAAAAGGTTTCGACGGGGTTATGAGGTTATAGGTAGCAAGTCAGGCTTGTCGCTGTGAGAGACTAAACACATCGTTTAGATGGAAACAAAGAATACGCTTTTAGCTGCTTAGTTCAGCTACACCTTGGATAACTTATTCTATACGGGTTTTTCAAAGGTGTCGACTAGTATAGATTACCATAAATGATTTCTCTAAGTTTATGGGACATTTTAGAGGATAGTTTTAGTTAGCCCTGTTTACGGGAGTAATTATTACGAAATTAAATAGTAAACTAAACTTGTAGAAGCTTATAGTCGTTGTGATTTCGGACACGAGTTCGACTCTCGTCGTCTCCACCAAAAATGTATATCCAAGTCTTTGGAAAAAGTTCCTTAGACTTTTTTTATAAGATTTTTGACTAAAAATGGAGGAACAGAATGTCAACAATTGCTGTTTTAATAACTGCCTTAGCACTGGCTATGGATGCTATGTCTCTTTCTATCTATCAGGGAATAGCCTCTACAGAAAAATCAAAGAAAGCAAAAATTTCATGAAAAAATTATATTAACATTTGGAATTTTTTTCAGTTTGCTATGGCATTAGTGGGATCATTGTCAGGAAGTTTATTTGTTCACTATATTTCATTGTATTCAAAGTATATTTCTTTTGCAATCTTCTTATTTTCTAGGGACTTATGATGTTAAAGGAAGCTTTGAAAAAAAGAAGAGATGGAATATGATGAGAAATACTTAGATATCAAAACTTTGATTATAATGGGAGTGGCTACAAGTTTAGATGCACTCTTGGTTGGTTTGACATATTCAATACTTCCTTTCCATAAAGTTTTAGTATATACAGTTGAAATAGGGGATTATAACAGCTATAATATCAGGATTAGGTTTCATAGTTGGAAATAAATTTGGAGACATACTAGGACAAAAAAATCTCATTTTTTTAGGAGCAGCACTTTTTAATATTTATATCAATAAATACATTAATATAACAAAAAGGCATATATAATATATGCCTTTTTGTTTTTACTAGATAAATAATAGATTTGAAAAATATTATTATTAAATGCTAAAAATATAAAGATAATATAGGAATTGGAGGTAAAAAGGAATTGGAAAAAAAGATATAAAAAATAGTTAATGTAAACAAAAAGTTTTGACGGAGTTCAAATTTTTAAAAAGATATTAACTTGACAATAGAACAAGGGGAGTTTTTTTTCTATTATAGGACTGTCGGGTTGTGGTAAAACCACCTTATTAAGAATGATAGCTGGATTTATTTCGCCTGATAGTGGAGCTATATACCTTGGTGACGAGAATATAGTTGACCTACCACCAAATCTTAGAAATGTAAATACAATATTTCAAAAAAATATGCTCTTTTTCCTCATTTAAATGTTTTTTTGAAAAATGTTGCTTTTCCTTTAAGGATAAAGAAAGACAGATGAAAAAAACAATAAATGAAGAAGTTATGAAATATTTGAAAACTTGTTGGACTAGATGAACATAGCACAAAAAAAGTTAGTCAATTATCAGGAGGACAACAACAAAGAGTTTCAATAGCAAGAGCCTTGATAAATAAGCCAGGGGTTTTTATTACTAGATGAACCTCTATCAGCACTTGATGCAAAAATTAAGACAAAAATCTTTTTGATAGAACTAGATTTAATTCATGATGAAGTTGGAATTACTTTTTATCTTCATAACTCATGATCAACAAGAAGCTCTATCAATATCAGATAGAATAGCAGTTATGAATGCTGGAAAAAGTTCTACAAGTAGGAACACCTGCTGAAGTTTATGAAGCACCAGCTGATACTTTTGTTGCTGATTTCTTAGGAGAAAACAATTTCTTCAGTGGAAAAGGTAACAGGAATAATAAATGAAGAATTAGCGAAAGATAGACTTAGAAGGTATAGGAGAAATAATAATAGAGCAAGATAAAGAAGGTACAAATTGGAGATAGGGTTACTGTTTCTCTAAGACCTGAAAAAAATTAGACTTTCTAAGAATGAAATAACTAAGTCTAAAAAAATTGTATAAACAGTGTAGCTGTTTATGTTGATGAATATATATATTCAGGTTTCCAAAAGTAAATATTATGTTCATCTAAAAAAATAATAAGGACTTTAAAATTTAAAGATCTTCTTACAACATGCTGCCTTTTTTTCGATGATAATGATGAAAAAAAGCAATATGGTGGGACGAAGATGCATACATCACATGGGATGCCTTTGATGGCTATCTAGTGGAGGTGGAAAGTGAAAAATAGTAAATTAGGATTAGGTTATTCTTTACCAATAAATATTTGGTTGACTTTATTTTTTTCTTATTCCTATTTTAATTATTCTTTCTTATTCTTTTTTTGAAAAAGAAGTACCTATGGTGGAGTGGAGTTTAAATTATCATTTGAAACATTTAATATATTTGTGGATAAGGTATTTTTAACTATACTTGTAAATACTATATACATTTCAATATTGATAACTATTTTTTTACTGTCTTAATAGCTATACCGATTTCATATTATATAGCTAGATCAAGACATAAACAGGAACTTCTGTTCTTAATAATCATACCTTTTTGGACAAATTTTTTTAGTTAGAATATATTCTTGGATAGCTCTTTTGGGTAACAATGGTTTTCATTAATCACTTTCTTATGAAATTTCATCTGATTAATGAGCCTATAAAGATGCTATACAATGTTCCAGCTGTTGTGGTAATCTCAGTGTATACAAGTTTACCTTTTGCAATTTTACCTCTGTATGCGGTGGTAGAAAAGTTTGACTTTTCACTTTTAGATGCAGCAAGAGACTTAGGAGCAACTAACTTCCAAGCTTTTAGAAAGGTATTTCTTCCTAATATCAAAGCAGGAATAATAACTTCAACTATTTTTCACTTTGATACCAGCTTTAGGTTCTTATGCAGTACCTAAATTGGTGGGAGGAACAAATTCACTAATGCTAGGAAATGTTATAGCACAACATTTAACAGTTACAAGAAACTGGCCTTTAGCATCGACTATTTCAGGAGCTTTAATAGTTCTAACAAGTATAGTCCTTTGGGTATTTTCAAAAATATGAAGAAAAAGAAAACAAAGTAGGTGAAAAAAATGTCAAATAAATTAGATAGAAGAAAAAACATCTTTTGTAATTTTTGTTCTTACTATGATATTCTTTTACTTACCGCTTGCTGTTTTAGTTATTTATTCTTTCAATAATGGAAAGGGTATGGCTTGGCAAGGTTTTTCTTTAAGATGGTATAAAGAATTGTTTAGACACTCAAGCAATATATGGAAGGCTTTTTTTATTATAGTATATTTATTGCTTTGATTTCATCATTTGTTTCAACAGTTATAGGGACATTTTGGAGCCATAGCTTTAAAAGTGGTTTTGATTTCAAAGGAAAGAAATATTTAAAAAAATATAAGTGTTCTACCTCTTGTTGTACCAGATATAATAATAGGGGTATCACTTCTTATAATGTTTGCAACAGTGAAAATTTAAACTAGGGATTACAACAATATTTATAGCACATACAACTTTTAATATCCCTTATGTTTTATTTATTATACTTTCAAGACTTGATGAATTTGATTATTCAGTTGTAGAAGCAGCCTATGATTTAGGAGCAACAAATAGACAGACTTTAACAAAGGTTATTATTCCTATGTTATTGCCAGCTATAGTATCAGCATTCTTAATGGCTTTAACATTATCTTTTGATGATTTTGTGATAACTTTCTTTGTTTTCAGAATCAGGGTCTTCAACTCTACCACTTAGAATATATTCTATGATAAGACTTGGAGTTTCTCCAGTGGTAAATGCTCTATCAGTTTCTGTTGATAGCTATCTCAATTTTATTGACATTATCAACAAAAAAATTACAAAAGAATTTCATAAAAATAGTATTAAAAATAGTTTTTCTTAAAATGTAGTATAATATCTATGACTAAGTAAATTTAGGAGGTTTTTGATGAAAAATTATTTAAAACTATTAAGCATTATAGGGGCTGTCACTTATGTTTTTAGTGAGCTGTAGTTCTATAAAAATCTACAATGAAAGTCAATAACTAGTGTATTTAAAGATCCAGTTAAATACAACAATGTAACAGCAACTTTCGTTACTACTCAAGGAGAAATTACATTCTATCTTTATCCAGAAGCAGCTCCTATAACAGTTGCTAACTTTATCAACCTTGCAAAAAGAGGTTTCTATGATAACACAAAATTCAATCGTTCAGTTGAAAAACTTCATGGCACAAGGTGGAGATCCCTACTGGAACAGGAATGGGTGGACCAGGTTATACTATACCTGATGAATTTCGTTGAATGGTTAGATTTCTATCAACCAGGAATGCTTGCTATAGCGAAATGCAGGGACCTAACACAGGTGGATCTCAATTCTTTATGACATTTGCACCAGCTGATTGGTTAAATGGAGTGCATACTATTTTTGGTGAAGTTCGTTCAGAAGGAGATGCAATAAAAAGTTAGAAAAATTAGAAATGGGTGACGTTATAAAAAGAAGTTAGAATTTCTGATAATGGAGATTTTATCTTAGCATCTATTTCAAACCTCAAGTAGAAGAATGAATAGAATCTTAGACAGAGAATATCCTAATTTAAAGAAAATATCCTATAAGAGATGTAACAGCTCAAGAAGTTGAAGCATATAAAGAAGAATTAGAAAACTTATACACTAAGAAAGAAAAAGAAAAAAACCAAGATACTTTTTGAATATCCAATAACTAAATTTATTAGAGGGCGTATTTAATAAAGCTGGAGGATATACTCCAAGAGAACCTGTAATTAGTAACTAAAGATTAAAAAGTTAGACTATAGATAGACTATATGTAATGATTTATCATTAATTTACAGTAGTCTTTTTTTCTTACCTTCTTATTTTTAATAAATTAAGCTAATCAAAGTAAAAATAAATTAAAAATTTTTACATATGTAATTAGTTTTTCTTTCAAAATTTAAGAAAGTATGATACTATATATAAGAATAATTACGATTAACTAATTTCAGAATGAGGTGATAAAAATTAATACTTATGTTGTAAAACCACTTAGCTCAAAAGAAGAGAAATATCTTTCCTTATTTTTAGCTTTTTGTTGTCCTGATTCTTTTAGCAGGTATAGCTTTTGAAAAATTAGACATAGAACTGATTATAAAAATAAATTTACAAGAGAATGAAATAATTTCTTATGAAGTTTTTAGATAATATAGAATTAGGTCTATACTCTGATATAAAAATTCTTTAGTAGATATTGCTCAATTAAAAGAAGAAAAATGGTGCTTTTACCTGATGTAGAAGTCTTGGCAGAAGAAGAAATTCCACCTTATTACAAAGGATGTAACTTGGGGAACAAAGAGGGAGCAATGGAATGGAAAAAAATTAAGCATGACAATGAAGATTACTATGTTGGTATAGGAAATGAAAAGAATAGGAACTTTTCGTTGTAAAGTTTCAATGATGAAAATATAGATGAAAGTGATATTTTCTATATGAAAGATAAAGTTAGCTTCAAAGATATAGAAAAGAACTTTGAGAAATATGAACATATAATGAAAAAAATAGTTCCCTATACAGGTAATGATGAAAGACAAAAGTACATTGCTAAATAGGAGGCAAAAATGAAAAAAATAATACTTTTTAATGTTTTTGGTATTAAATGTATTTGTAATGGCTGGAGAAAAAAATTGAAAAATAGGTATAACTTTACTACCTTACTATAGTTTTGTTGCAAATATAGTAAAGGATAGGGCAGAAGTTATTCCCTATAGTAAAAGGCAGAAGGCTTTTCGACTCTCATACTTATCAACCTAAGGTTGAAGATATAGAAAAGAGCTTCAAAGTAGATGCCATTGTTGTAAATGGTGTAGGACATGATGAATTTGTGTATAAAAATCATAGATGCAGTTGATTAAAAATATGGTCGCACACTTGTGACTCTAGCACTCGTAGGGTGTCAGTCATGAGTTAGACCATTAAGTATAGTCAGCATATATAGAAATATGTATGTAGAGGTAGCAACTTAAAAAGCTATCCAATACTACTCGAATTGCTGGAAACCCCTAAAGCTAGTATAACTACAACATAGTACCCTAAATAATATGGTACAAATGTGAAAGTGGCGAAAAGCAAAAATATACTAGATGACATAAGGTTAAATCCTAAGTGTTAAGATAATGGGCAATCAGCAGCCAAGACCGAAAGGTAAGGTTCAACGACTATTCCTCCTGAGGGAAGTACACTAAAGCTAGTGGAAGTGGGTAGACCCAAACAGGTAGAGCTGTGGGATAAGATATAGTCTGTGCTAATAGAAATATTAAGAAGTTCAAGGCTAATCTCCTTAATTTATTAAGGAGTGTATATGCCAAGAGAACTGCATAAGTGGTAGCGTACTTATGTGAACGACAACCCTCAAAAACGACTGAGTCAGTTTTTAGGTTCATATATTTAGAAAAAAATTTTACTTTTTCATTTACTTATAGTATAAAAAGTGGTATACTATATATAGGTAAATGGAGGTGAAATCGCATGGAAAAAAAGCATATAAGTTTAGATTTTTATCCAACTAAAAACTCAAATAGCAATATTAAATTGTACTTTTGGTTGTGTAAGATATGTCTATAATCATTTTTTTAGATTTAAAAACAAGAGCTATATAGCAAAGAGAAAAATCTATTTCATATAGTGAGTGTAGTAAAGAATTAACAGTTTTAAAAACAAGAGCAAGAATGGTTAAAAAGATGTAGATAAATTTTTCTTTACAAAATTCTTTAAAAAGATTTAGATAAAAGCCTATAAGAACTTTTTTAGTGGAAGTGGCTATCCAAAGTTTAAATCTAAGAAAGATAATAGAAAATCATACAGAACTAATTATACAAATAATAATATAGAGTTTTTAGATAAATGGATAAAAAGTACCCTAAGTTAGGAAGACTAAAAATAAGAGATAAAAATAAAACCACAAGGAAGAATAATAAATGCAACAATAACCCAAGTACCTAGTGGAAAATATTATATATCTTTATGTTGTACTGATGTGGAAGTAGAAAAATTAGAAAGTACAAATAAGAATGTTGGAATAGATTTAGGTATAAAGGACTTTGCGCTTACCAGTGATGAAATCTCAATAGAAAAATCCAAAAATATTTACAAAAAAATCTTTGAATAAACTAGTAATATTACAAAGAAAACTATCACGAAAACCAAAGGGTAGTTCAAATAGGAATAAAGCTAGAATAAAAAGTAGCAAGATTATTTTGAAAAAATATCAAATCAAAGAGAAGATTTTTTTGCAGAAATTATCAACAATGCTAATAAAAAGAATATGATATTATCTGTATTGAAGACTTACAAGTAAAAAAATATGGTAAGAAATCATAAATTAGCAAGAAATATTGTAGATGTATCATGGAGTGAATTTAATAGAATACTAAGTTATAAAGCGAAATGGTATGGAAGAACAATAGTAAGAGTAGATAAATTTTTTTGCAAGTAGTCAAATATGTAATTGTTGTGGATATAGAAATGAAGAAGTAAAAAGATTTAAGTGTGAGAGAATGGACTTGTCCAGTATGTGGAGCTGTACATAATAGAGATATAAATGCAGCCAAAAACATATTAAAAGAAGGACTAAAGATATTAGGTATAAGTGCTTAAATATACAATATATGAACCGTAGGAACTATGGGGATAGCTTGGTAAAATTTAGTTGGCTAACAGAAGCAACTACTACCCAAGAACCCTGCGACTCTAGCACTCGTAGGGTGTCAGTCGTGGGAGGTTCAGAAAAAGGATAGACCTGTTATTATCAATGCTAATAAAGATGTACCACTTATGCCAGTTGCAGGTACATTAGGTAATGAAAAGATTATGGACTCTCATACTTTCATATCTATAACTGCTGCAATTCAACAGGTGCATAATATAACAAAGGAAATAATAAAAATTAGATCCTAAAAATAAAAGATTTTTATCTTGCTAATTCAAGAGAATATGTAAAAATTAAGAAAAATTAAAAAACAGATGCTTTAAAAAGAAGTTCAAGATGTAAATGGAACAGATGTTAGAGTTGCCACTTTCTTGGGTGGATATAATTATCTATTATCTGAGTTTGGAATAGATGTTATAGCTGTTTTTAGAACCAACTCATGGTTCACAAATAAGTATGTCATCACTTCAAAAATGATAGAAAAAAATAAAGAAAGAAAAAGATAGATATAATCTTTGGGGGAAAAAGAACTATAGTGATGAATATGTATCTATAATTAAAAATGAAACAGGGATAGAAGTTAGAAAGTTAGAACACTTAACAACAGGTGCATACAGAGCTGATAGCTTTGAAAAGTTTATCAAAGTTGACCTAGATGAAGTTGTAAGTGCTATTAAATATGTTAAGAACAAAAATAAAAATAGAATTAAGAAATAATGGAGGGATCAGATGTACAAAAAAATTATTGGCAATTTTAATGTTAATTTTTAGTTTTTCAGCTATGGCAAAGGATAAATTAAAAAAATAGGTGTTACCTTACAACCTTACTACAGCTTTGTAGTTAACACAGTAAAAGATAAGGCAGAAGTTATACCAGTTGTAAGACTAGATAAATATGATTCTCATAGTTATCAACCAAAACCAGAAGATATAAAGAGAATGAATGAGTTAGATGTCCTTGTAGTAAAATGGAGTAGGACATGATGAATTTATTTTTGATATTTTAAATGCAGCAGATAGAAAGAAAAGAAATAAAAAGTTATTTATGCAAATAAAAATGTTTCTTTAATGCCTATAGCAGGTTCAATCAGAAAAGAAAAAGTTATGAATCCTCATACTTTTATCTCAATAACAACTTCAATTCAACAAGTGTATAACATAGCTAAAGAATTGGGAGAGTTAGATCCAGCTAACAAAGAATTTTTACTTAAAGAATTCAAGAGAATATGCTAAAAAAATTAAGAAAAATTAAAAAGCAGATGCTCTAAATGAAGTAAAGAAATTAGGGAAATATTGATATAAGAGTTGCAACTTTACACGGTGGATATGACTATCTATTATCTGAATTTGGTATAGACGTTAAGGCAGTTATAGAACCATCTCATGGTGCTCAACCAAGTGCAGCAGACTTAGAAAAAGTTATCAAAAATAATTAAAAAAATGAAAAAAATAGATATAATTTTTGGTGAAAAGAACTTCAATAACAAATTTGTAGATACTATTCACAAAGAAACAGGTGTTGAAGTTAGATCACTATCTCATATGACAAATGGTGCTTATGAACCAGATAGTTTTGAAAAATTTATTAAAGTTGACTTAGATGAAGTTGTAAAAAGCAATTAAAGACGTAGCAGCTAAAAAAAGGAAAGAAATAATGAATGGACTTGAAATTCAAAATAAAAAGATTTAAATTTAGTGCTATCAGGAAATGAGATTTTAGAGAATATTAATTTAACTGTTAAAGCAGGAGAAATCCATTGTCTTGTAGATCCTAACGGTGGAGGAAAAAAACTTCACTTTTAAGATGTATACTTGGACAAATGCCTTTTACAGGTAGTATAGAGATGAAATATGAAAAAGATAGAGTGATAGGATATGTTCCTCAAGTTTTAGATTTTGAAAGGACTTTACCTATTACTGTGGAAGATTTCATGGCTATGACTAATCAAACTAGACCTTGTTTCCTTGGCATATCTAAAAAAACATAAAGAGACAGTTGATAATCTTCTAAAAAATTAGGAGTTTATGAAAAGAAAAAGATTATTGGGAAATCTATCAGGTGGAGAAAGACAAAGAGTGTTATTGGCTCAGGCTCTTTTTCCCAAAACCAAATCTTTAATTTTAGATGAGCCTTTGACAGGGATAGATAAGGCAGGAGAAGAATATTTCAAAGAAATTATAAAAAGAATTAAAAAGAAGAAGGTATAACAATTCTTTGGATACACCATAATCTAGCACAGGTAAAAAGAGTTAGCAGACACTGTTACTTGTATAAAGAAAAAGAATGATATTTAGTGGAGATCCAAAAAGAAGAATTAAAAGAAGATAAAATTATGAGAATATTTGAATAAAATATAAAAAAATAGCTCATTGCTAACTAGATTTCTAGAAATTTTTCTTTGTGAGAACTTAATAATTTTTAGTTATATATAGCGATTACTTGCCAGCCTATAATGTTTCTAGAGCCCACAAAGGCTCTCTCAACATTATAGGACGTCGCAGTAATCTTATAAAAACTATTACTTATTTACTCAAAGAAAATTTCTGATAGTTAAATTATGATGCAATTCACTTATTTTTATATTGTTATTACAGAGTAAAGAAAAAAGGTAATGTAGGAGAGAAAATGTTAGAAACTTTTAGAAATTTCTTAATAAATTTAGCTGAGCAAGGTAGTATTCCAGCTTCTTTTAAGTATGGTTTCGTTATCAATGCCATGATATGTGCATTGCTTATAGACCAATACTTGGAGGAATAGGAACTATGGTAGTTACAAAGAAAAATGGCTTTCTTCTCAGAAGCAGTAGGACATGCTGCTATGACAGGAATAGCTATAGGTGTACTATTAGGAGAACCTTTTTCAGCACCATATATTTCACTTTTTTTACATATTGTATATTATTTGGATTGATTATCAATTACACAAAGAATAGAACAAAGATGTCTTCGGATACTTTAATAGAGTCTTTCTTTTCGATTTCTATAGCTTTAGGAGGTTCACTTCTTATCTATGTATCAGCTAAGGTAAATTCACATGCCTTAGAAAGTATATTATTTGGTTCTATACTTACAGTAAACGATACTGATATATACATCTTAGTTGTATCAGCAATTATAATTGGTTTTGTGTTAGTACCATATCTAAATAGAATGTTATTAGCAAGTTTTAATCCAAATCTAGCAATAGTAAGAGGTGTAAATGTAAAATTAATAGAATATATTTTTATTATAATTGTCACAGTTATTACAATAGCCTCAGTAAAAATAGTAGGATCTATACTTGTTGAAGCCTTGTTATTGATACCAGCAGCGGCAGCAAAGAACTTATCAAAGTCTATAAAAGGTTTTGTAAGCTACTCAGTAGTTTTTGCTCTTATTAGCTGTCTGTTAGGAGTGTATTTACCAATACATTTTGATATATCAATTCCATCAGGTGGAGCAATAATAATGATTTCATCGGCTATCTTTATTGTTACAGTTATTATTAGAATGTTATTTAGAAACTTTGCAGAAGGAGAATAGAATGAAAAAATATTACTATTTATTTTTAATGTTAGTCTTAGGTACAGTTAGTTTTGCTGAAAAACATAGTAATCACATCTATACAACCTCTATATTCTTTGACTAGTTACTTAACTAAGGGAACAGATATAAAAAGTTTACACTCCCTTTGGTTCAGACATATCTATGACTATGTCAAAAGAAGCCATAAGAGAAGAAGGTTTTGACCTATCAGTTGCTAAAAAAAGCTCAAGCAGTTGTGAGACATAGCAAAAAGTTTGGTCTGAAGATGTTATCTATGGAAAAAGCAAGAATGAATAAAATAAATATTGTTGAGATAGATGCAAGCTATCCTTATGATGAAAAATGACAACAATATTTTTCAGTGATTATTCAAATGGAGAAGTTAATCCATATATTTGGACAGGTAGTAAAAAACTCTAGTTAGAATGGTAAACATTATCTCTAGAGATTTAATAAGATTATACCCTCAAAAATAAAAGCTAAGATAGAAAAGAATGTAAATAAATTTCACTAATGATCTATTAAAACTTGAAAATGAAGCAAATGAAAAAAATTACTTTCAGTGGATAATGCTTCAGTTATATCTTTTAAGTGAAAAATTTACAATATTTCTTAAATGATATGAATATATATGCAGAATATGTTGACTATGACAGTGTAACTGCAGAAAAATATCGCTAACTTAGTGAGAGATAAAGGAATAAAAAGTTGTTATCTCTGATAGATGGTTAAAGAAAAATGTTATAAAAAGCATTAAAAGATGCAGGTGGAGAGTTTGTTATTATAAATACTTTAGATATACCTATGGATAAAGATGGAAAAATGGATCCAGAAGCTATATTAAAAAGCATTTAAAGAAAAATACAGATAACTTAATAGAAGCACTAAAGAAATAAAAAATATCTCGTTACTAGTTTAGATAGTATAGTAAAAAAACAGTTCACTGCTAGCTACTTTTAACGATAAAAATCAAGAGTTCGCTGTAATTTCAGCCAAACTCTGCTAACAAGTCAGCTCAGACATGCTGAGAATTACTCGGCTCACTCTGTTTGATTTTTATCTAAAAATTTAGAATGCAGATTCACTTGTTTTTTTACTAATATGTCCAGAGTAACTCGCTTTATTTTTAAATAACTTAATATTGTAGGAGGACAAAATGAAAAATTTTTTAGTTTTAGTTATTGGAGTTTTAATGTCAGTTGTTGCATTTGCACATGCACCATTAATTTCTGTTGATGATAATGGAGATGGAACTGTGTATATTGAAGGTGGTTTCTCAAATGGAGCTTCAGGTGAAGGTGTTGAAATCATAATCGTTAAAGATAAGGCATACAATGACCTGAAGAAACTTTCAAAGGAAAAGAAATTATCTATAAAGGAAAATTAGATGCTAAAGGAAGTATAACTATGCCAAAACCTGCAACTGAAAAATATGAAGTATATTTCAATGCTGGAGAAGGACACGTTACTAGTAAAAAAATGACCTGCTTTTAACAGCTGCTGAAAAAGCTAACTGGGATAAAGCAACTGCAAAGCTTTGACTTTGGAGAATGGAAAGAATTAATGTTAGAAAAATAATAAAAATTTTTATTATATAAAACTATAAATTAAGGTTGGGATGATACAAAAAAATTATTCGGAGGTATCACAGTATGAAAAAGTTTAGTTTTAATCGGTAGTATCTTATTAGCAGCAAATCTATTTGCACATGATCATTTTCTTTACACATCTAATTTAGATGCAACTAATCAAAAAAAGAAGTTAAAATGAAAGCTAGTTTTTAGGTCACCCTGCAGAATGACCTAGAAGCAGAACCTATAAGTATTGCAACAGTTGATGGTAAAACATCTTTACCTAAAGCATTCTTCGTTGTTCACGATGGAGTAAAAAAACAGATTTATTATCTAAAGTTAAAGTTGGAACTATAAAAAAACTAGCAAAAAGGTGAATATGTAGCACTTGATGCTATTTACACAGCTGAAGATGGACTAAAAGGTGGAGGAAGCTGGGTATTTGTAATGGATAGTGGAAATACAAAAGATTCAGGATATATGTTTAATCCAGTAGAAAAATTAATAATAACTAAAGATTCAGCAGGATCAGACTACAACCAAAGAGTAGCTCCTGGATACAATGAAATAGTTCCATTTAGTAAATCCAGTTAATGCTTGGAAAAGAAAAATGTATTCAGAGCAAAAATTTGTTGATAAAGATGGAAATCCCTATAAAGAATGCAAGAATAGATGTAGACTTTATAAATGGAAAAATTAGATATGACTAACAATACTTGGGTAGCTAATAAAGAAGCTCCTAAGACAAGTTTAAGAGTATTTCACTGATGATAATGGAGTATTTGCATTTGTTCCATCAAGAAGTGGACAATGGGTTATAAGAGCTGTTGCTTCTATGGATAGACAAAAATAAAGTTGTTCATGATGCTTCATTAGTTGTACAATTTGAATAAGATAAAAAGGGGCTGTTGTAATTATAAAAGTAAAAATAATTCGTTACTGAGTAAATTTTTTTATCTAAAATTTCCATTTGTAACTCATTTATTTTTACTTTAGTATTGAAATTTTAATTTTGCAACAGCCCCAAATATTTGTATATACTTTTTGGTAATTAACGTTTTGAGAATTGGTTCTTATTGATATTGTTAATAAAATCTCTACTTTGATGTCTGTATGGTGTCTATGGGGAGATTTTAAGGCAATTTTTAATATTTTTCTATTTCATCTAACAAATTATTCATATTGGAAGCTCTTCCAACATAAGTCACTATTCCTTGATATGATTCTTTAAAACTCTTCCAAGTCTTAACATCTTCATTCCTAAAAAGTATTTTCATAAAAATTATCTTCTTTCCTACTTCTATCTCCAAAAATTAACAGCTATTTTTTTCTTTTTTTCTAAAGCTGATAAATTTTCTTCAGTCCCATTTATTATATGTTCTAAAATGTTTTTGACAAAAAATATAACTTTAAAAAGGCACTAGCCTATCTTTAATTAATTCTAAATTATCAAAAATTAAACATCTTTCATCAAACACTCTTTTTATTTAAAAAAGAGCTAGTATTTTGTGAAAAACAGTAATCAGTATCAGTGATATAATAAATTGCAATTATATCTTTTGCTTTTTATATTTTGAAATTTTACATCTTGTGTATTAAAAATACTGCTTTTATTCTATCCGTAAGTTCCTTCTTTACATTGTTTTTATTAACTTTATAAATTCTTGTATTTTTCAATATATTCAGTTAATATATCTCCATGAATCTCATCAACTGTAACTTTTTATTTTTGTTGTGTAAACTTATCTTCAATATATGGAATTAAAGCATAATGATCACTAGATTCTTCTACTATAAATAAAAATCATTTTTAGCTTTCATTATCATAACACCAACTTTTTGATATATAATTCAAGTGCAGATGAATTTAATAAAAGAGGCTCTATATTATCCTCGCTCCACATTCTTTTGAGATTTTAAATATTTTTTTGTCTTAAAATTTGTTGTTGCTGAAACTCCTTTTAAATAAGTGTATACAACTTTATTATCATCATTTTTTTGTAGATATTATTATTGAATCTTTTATTCAATTTTTCCATCGGTAATAAGTTATGAGCTGTGAAAATTAATTGACCCCTTGCAATCTTTGATAATTCTTGCAGTAATATAGCTAAAAGATATTCAAAAATATGTATATCTAACTCATCTATAACTACAATAGCTTTTTTTATTTTGGACATAGTAAAACCATAGCAGATAGCAAGGATATTAATTTTATAATTCCAGTAGACTCTTGTTCTAATGCTATTTTTATCATCTTTTATTACAAATAAATTTATTCCAACTTTCTTCTCTTTTTCGTTTAACTGCTCAATAGTCTTTTCTATCTCCAATTTAGATTTAGGTACTATTATTGAAAAATATATCACTTATCTGAGATACAACATTTTCTATCTCTTTTAGCCTGTTCCTCTGAATAAATACCTCCACCTTTTCTGTAATTAACCAATAATGTTCCGTGCATTTTATTAGAATGAACATTCAAAGGAATCAATATATCTAAATTATATAAAGCCTGCTCTTTTTAAAGTAATAACTACTAATTCTAAAAAGTCTTTCTTCTATTTTAGAATAAATATCAGCAAATAATTTTAAATCTTCAGATAGATCTTTTTCATCTTTTAATCGTCTTTTATTTGTCTAAGTAGCAATGACAAATAACTCTTAAATTCATTAAATTCTACAGAAATATTTTTAGCTGTAATCCTCAGATGCTTTCCAAACTTTTTCAATATCTACATCTAAATTTTTCTTTTTGAAATAGTATTTTTGGAACTATATCATCGCTACTCATTTCTATAATTGGTTTAAAAATTTTCTTGAATTAGCTTCTTCTTTAAAAATACAATTCCTCTTTGGAAACATACAGAGCTTGATTATTTTCCTTTTTAAATTGAGTTACTAGTTTATAAAGAGAATTTTCTAACTGAAACACTATCTCAATTTCCATAAAAATTCTCTCCAATTTTCATATATTCAGATATCTTATCTTTCAATATATTTCCTGAAGAAGAAGTGTAAACTGAAGTATAGTAATCTTTTATTAATTTTTATAGCTTCAACTACAGCTGATTTACCTGTTCCGTTAGGATCCATATATTCCAGATAAATTTCCTTTAAAAATTAATTTCAGCTTCTGAAATACTTTTTAAAATTTTTAATTTTCATAGAAACTATACTCATAATACTCTCCTTATTTTGTCTTATTTCTATTTTTACTATTTTTTTATTATTTTTCAATTTATTTTTTTGTTATTTTTTTATTTTTATCAGTTTTTTTACAAAAATAGCACCTAGTTTCATAACTAAGTGCTATCATCTTAAATATTTTCAAATTTAACTCTAATCTTTTTCTTTGTAAAAAGCTATACCCACTCCTAAAACATCATTTATGCCTTTTAAATTTCATAGAACTTGCATATTCTTTTTCTTGATTTTCTCAATAGCTTCAATAGATAACTTTTTCTAATTCTTTTTCATAATTTCATATTTTTTTCTTAAAAACCTTTTCAAGTTCTTTTTATTTTGAGTATTTCAACATGAAAAAAATTTGATGCCTGCGTGATGTCTGTACGATGTCTGTAGAGAAATTTTTTCATATTTTTTTCCCAAACTCATCAAAAACAAAAACCCCACAGAATACACTGTGAGGCTTGTAATATTGTATTGAATTGTAACCCCAATTAACGTTTTGAGAATTGTGGGCTTCTTCTTGCTTTTTCTTTCCGTATTTCTTTTCTTTCAACCATTCTTGAGTCTCTAGTTAAGAATCCAGCTTCTCTTAAAAGCAGCCTTTAAACTATCATCAGCAAGTACTAAAGCTCTTGCAACACCGTGTCTGATAGCTCCAGCTTGTCCAGAGTTACCTCCACCAACTACATTTACTTTTAACTGCATATTTGTCTAAAGTTTCTGTTAAAGCTAAAGGTTGTTCAACAATTCTAGAAAGGATTGCTCTTCCACCGAAAATATTCGTCCATACCTTTACCGTTTATTTCTACTCCTTGTCCACCAGGAATTAATCTTACTCTTTGCTACTGAAGTTTTTTTCTTCTTCCAGTTCCTAAAAAATTGAGTTATTTTTCTGCCACTGTTCTACCCCTTATTATAATTCTACCTTGTTTGGTTTTTGTGCAGTATGAGAATGTTCTGTTCCTACAAATACTCTAAGTCTTGTTAGTTGTTGTCTTCCTAATTTGTTTTTTTGGAAGCATTCTCTTAACAGCTAGCATTAAAAAGTTCTTCAGGTTTTTAGCTAAGATTTCTCCTAGTTTTTCTTGCTCTTATTCCTCCAGGGAATCCAGAGTGATTGTAGTAAACTTTGTCATTTAATTTTTTTACCAGTTACAACTAGTTTTTTTCAACATTAGTAACTACAACATAGTCTCCACCATCTATATGTGGTGTAAATGTTATTTTTTTCTTTACCCATTAATTTTTAGCAATTTCAACTGCTAATCTTCCTAAAAATTTGTCCTTCTGCATCATAATGGTGCCACTCTCTGACAACATCTTCTTTTCTTTTGCCTGAACCTCCCACGACTAACACCCCTACGAGTGCTAGAGTTGCGGGGTTCTAAAATCTTTAAAAAATATTTAAAAATTTTTCTAAGAAGTTTGATAGCTTTACACTACCCTTATTCTTTTAGGGTGTGTTCAGCTCACCTCTATTGTATAGGACGCTTAAGTCCACAACTTTACTTTTTCTTAGAATATTTAATGCTCCATTACAATCTGCATTTATGAGTTTTCCTGTGCTTGTTTGATATAGTCCTCTTTTTTTATTCTTTTTCCACTGAATACATATTCTTGTAGATTTTCTTTATCATATATTGGAATTTCATCTCTATCAAAGAAACTTGCTTTTTGATGTATAACTCTCTTCTTGTAGTTTAAATTCTACTCCATATAGTTTACATAGATATATTAATTTATCTCTTTAATTTTCCATATGGTATATTTACAAAGTTCTGATTATTTATATCTTCAATATTTGATTTCCTTTTGAAAATCTTCATTATATCCTAGAGCTAATTTTTCCTATATCATTATTAAGACAATAATTTACAATTATTCTTGCTGCTTTTGAAAGATAATCATTTATATGATTATTTCTCTTTCTAGTTATTCTCTTTTGTCTTAATGTTGTGCACTCAATCTTTTGCTTATCTTTTATACTTTTGTAATTTTTGCATTTATCTTATTATAGTATTGATTTATTGATTTTTAATTTTCTACCATCTATTATGAATGAAGCTCCAGTATTTGTAACACAAGTACAAAGATTATCTATACCTAAATCAATTCCTAGTACATTTTCTTTATTTAATTCCCTTTGAACTTCTTTTTACCTCATAAAATGTATTGAATTTCAAAAGTACCTAGAATGTTGTTTTGGTATTATTCTAATTTCTTTTATCTTCTCTCTTTTAATACTGGTGGTAGCTTTATTACGATTTCCTTATGTGCCTTTCTAAAAGAATTTGAATAAGGAACTATCAGCATATCATCTTTTAATCTAACAAAACCTATAACAAGAGTTGTAAAAACCATCTTTATCAAGATAATTAGGTAATTTTATTTTACCGTTATATTGACCATTCTTAGCAAGTTTTAAAAAGTGCAAAGAATGATTTAAAAACTTTCATCTACTTCTTTTAAAATTTGTTGAGCCATATTAGAATTTAACTTCTTGTAATTCTCACTATCTTTAAGCATTTTATAGTTTTCATTATAGCTTAAATACTTTTTTTATTGTTAAAATAGTGTTGTCTGATATTATATATAGCTTGATTCTTTAAATTCTTAGCTATATGGCACAAATATTTTAAATTTCTAAACTCTTTTTTTGCTAAGATGTTTTACTTGTTGTTTTAATGTTAAATACATATATAATCACCTCCTTTTCATCAGAGATATTATACCATATATCCTACATTTTATCTACTAAAAAGTAATGTTTTTTTAAATATTTTTAAAGTTTTTAAAACCCCACAACAGTGGGAAGCGTCGTTCACATAAATGCGCTACTACTTATGCAGTTCTCCCAATCTTATTCCCATTAATTTGTTAATGGGTTAGTATCTTGAACTTCTTGTTATCTCTAACAAGCACAGACTATATCTTATCCATAGTGTATCTCAACACCTTAGGCGAAACCACTTCCAATACCAATCGCTTGTATTGTACTCCCCTCACGAGGGATAGTCGTTGAACTTTCCTTTTCAGGCTTAGCTGCTGATTGTCTATTATCATAATGTTTAGGATTTAACCTTGCACTATCTAGTATATTTTTCTGCTTTCGCCACCATCACACTTATACCGTATCCCTCACTTAGGTATTATGTTGTGGTTATACTAGCTTTAAGAGTTCCCAGCAATTCAGTTTCTTTTGTTGCACGGTTTTTGCTCCGTGTCTACATACAAGTTTCCCCATATGCTTACTAAAATTTTTCGTGCAATTCATACTCTACGAGTACATAGTCTCATGACTAACACCCCTACGAGTGCTAGAGTCACGAGTGTTCTTGCACTATTTAATAAAAGTATATTTTTCACTTTTAAATCCTCCTAATATGGTTATATTTTTAATATAACGCACATCAGTCTTTGTGGGAAAGGCTTACATCTAATTATTATAGTCTTTTTAGATTATGTCAATATATTTGTTTAATTTCATGGTCTTTATTAAAAATATTTTCAGCTATAAGATTTCCAGCCTTATCGTAAACTTTTACAGATCTACCATTTTTTACTTCTATCTTCCACTTGCATAAGTTGTCCATTTTCATAATATATCTTACTATTTACAGTTCCATCTATGCTAGGTGAAAGTTCAAGTAAAATTTTTCCACTTGGATAATACATAACAGCAGTTGTACCTTTTTAGCTGAATAGATGGTTTTTCCATTCTTATATTCAGCTTGAATAGTATCAGTAGTTAAAAAGATAAAGAGCAGTTTTACTAAATTTTCTTTTGAGAACATATCCAAAAAGAGATTTTTAGCAGGTTCACCATTTATTTTAATACCTTCAGCTGAATTAGAGAAAACTTCTTTACCATTTTCATGATATACAGCTAAATCTGTTTTATCCATAGTGAATAATTTTTCCACTTGAATAGAAAATAGTCATTTTTACCTTCAATTTGAGATAATAAATCTCCATTTTCATAATATTTTTTTCCTGAAATTAATTTTTCCTTGAGTGTAATTTAATTCAGAAATAGTTTTTCCATTTTTCATAGTAAGTAGTTTCAGTACCTTCAACCTTATTATTAACTATATTAATTTTTCCATATAGTTTACCACTTGGATAGTATCTTTCTTGAAGTCCATCAGCTAAACCATCTTTAAAGTTTCCTTTTATGATAACACCATTTTTCTTTATATTCTTGTTTTCCATTAGCAAGAACATTGTCTACATACAAGCTACCATTTTTTTCTTTCATAGTTTTTACTTGTGCTTATGTTTGTATTTTTTTATTTCCTTAACTTCACCTCCTGAGTTGCTACCAATATTATCTAGGTTGACACAGGCAGTAAAAATTAATGCTAATAATATAATTCCTTTTTCATATAACCTCCTAAAGATAAAAAGGCTGTTGCATTCACAAAAAGTAAAAATAGTTCGTTACTGAGTACTCAACGATAAAAATTAACGTTTCGCTGTAAATTCGACCAACTCGCAACAAGTTAGCTCAAACATGTCGACATTTACTCGGCTCACTTGCTTTTAATTTTTATCTAAAATTTCCATTCGTAACTCACTTATTTTTACTTTAGGATTGTAATTTTAATTTTACAACAGCCATCCTTTTATAATTTTAATCTAATTTTTTTATATCTGTAACTAAATCAAAACCACCAACGATTTTATCTCCTTCTTCGTTGTAAATATTTTTCTGAGTCCCCATCTATTTCGTATAATGGTTTACTATCTCTATAATTTAGAACGCTTCCACCTTCTTTTTTTCTTTCATAAAGGTATTTCCATTTTTAAAGAAAAACCTCAGTTTCACCTGTACTATCATTTACTGTTAATAAAGTTTCACCTGTTGAATATAGATAGCTTATAACCTCACCATTAGCATCTATCTTAGCAATAACTACATCTCCTTTTACAAGTTCAAATGTTCCATCATCTAATTTTTTTAGAGTTGCACCAATATCTGTTAGATCATCATCTTTCAATTTAGAAACTACTTCATTATTTTCATTATATAAAGTTGTTTCATTAGAGTTACCAATCATAAAAAGGATTACCATTTTCATGATAATAAGTATATTCTTCTTTTTCAGCATCATAACTTAAGATTAGACTTCCATCATCATAATAAAGTTTTATGTCACCATTCTCAGCAAAATTTCCTAGTAAGTTCCCATTCTTATAGTATAATTCTTTAGATGTCATCTCACCATTTACAAAAAGTTTCCTTTGCCATGATACTACCATTTTCATAATATTCTTCAAATAATCCATCAGGCAAACCATTTACAAAATTTCCTTTTAACTTTGTATTTACCTGTTTTAAATTCAAAAATTTCCACTAGCTTCTTTTTCCGTCAGCATACATAAGTCCGTCTTTTAATTCATATTTTACTCCACCACAAGCAGATAATAACATTGCAAAAAAATTAATAATAGTGCTGATAATATTTTCTTCATAAAAAAACCTCCAATTTATTTAATATTCCAATAACTTTTTTCAAGATCATTGGGTATCTCTTCTCCATCTTTATTGAAGAAAAATCTCTGTAATTCTATTTGTTTTGTATAATGGTTTTTCCATCTTTATAGTTTATTCTGAAGTTATTACCATCTGATTCACTTTTCCATTTTTTTAAAGAAAAACTTGTAATAATCCATTGTTATCATGTACCTCATTAATGGCTCTCCTGTTGAATATAGGAAGGTTGTTATCGTACCACTAGTATCAAGTGTAGCAATAACTCTATTATTTTTACAAGCCGATATGAACCATCTTTTTAATTCTTTTTAAATCTCCTTGATTATCTAGTGATTCATCATTCAATTTAAATAGAATTTCATTATTTTCATTATATAAAGTTGATACATTACCATCAAAAACCATTAGAGGCTTTCCATTTTTCATGGTAAATTATATAACTACCTGTTTTTAATGTTACGACTTAAAACTAAATTACCATCTTCGTAGAAAAACCTTTAAACTATCATCTTTTTTTAGAGAACTTTATAAATAATTTACCACTTTTTGTAGTATGTCTCTTCTGTCATCCTTATACCTGCTACAAAAGTATTCTTTAACATAATACTCCATCAGGATAATATCTCTCAAATGTTCCATCAGGTAAACCATTTACAAAGCTTCCTTTTGCTCTATATTTCTCAAATATAAGCTCAAAAGTTCCTGCAACTTTTTTTACCATCATTATATAAAACCCCACCTTTGACTTCATATTTTTTCTTTAGCAGAAACAGATAAAAGTCATTAAAAAAATAATAAAAATATTAATAAAAATTTTCATAAAATCCCTCTTATTTTTCTTTAAATCTTATCATTACAAAAATGCTGTCAAATAGTAAAAATATTTTTCTTATTTAGCTATAATTTCTAATTAGAAGAGGCTATTGCAAATTCACAAAAAGTAAAAAAATAGTTTGTTACTGAATAAATATTTTATCTAAAAATTTTCATTCAAAAAGATGATTTAAAAACATAGATAGAATTAAGCTTAGAATATCTACTTGTATAAAGAAAAAAATAGAAAGATAATAGAATAAATTTGAAATAAAAAAAGAATAATTTGTACTATAATTAAAAAAATTATAGCTTACTTTTTAATTTTTAAAAATGATTTATTTAAGAATAAAAATAACGCTAAAAAAATCTCAAAAAAATCAACAGAAAAGTATAGGAAAAAGCTTGAAAAACATTAAAAAGATATGATAAAATTAAACACAATAAAATTAGTATATTATAAATGTCATAAAAATAACAGTTGTAATAAAAATAGAATGTGGGAAATACATAATTTAAAAATACATTGGTTTTATACATAAAAGGAGAGAATATGAATAACAAAGAAAAAGATGAAAAAAATTTCTGAAATCTTGGTTAAAAAAAGAAAAATAAGTATAACAACTTCTACAGTTGTTAGTTTTTTTAATTACTGGAGCTATTGGTGGAGGAGCAGCCTATGGAGCAAATGCCGGAAATAGACCAGGGCAAGGAACAGTTGATTCAGTAGCTGTAGGTACAGGTTCCAATTCAGTAGCTGGAGGAGTAGCAGTAGGATATAAAGCTCAAGCTACAGGAAATGTTGGAGCAGTAGCAGTAGGAGTTGAATCAACTACTCGTGAATATGGAGTAGCTATAGGATATAAGGCAGGGCAAGGAAACTGGACACCTGGAAGTGCTTCACATAGTAATATAACAATAGGGGCAAATACTAAAGTTGGAGATAAAGGATCTACTAACTCTGTAGGGACAGTCAATAGCTATAGGATCTTCACAAGGTAATGGAGCTTGGGGCAAAAGGAACTCAAGCAATTGCCATAGGGGCTGATATCTATTGCAGAAGGGAAATTCTTCTATAGCAATAGGTGGAGATGACATCAGATGTAGCTGCAAAGATAACTAAAAGTTATGTAAAAAGTCTTATGATAAAGATGGGACTGAAACAAGTACAGCAGTAAATAATCAAAGTTTAGATGATATATACAAAGATTTAACAGGAAGAACAGAAGGTTTAGGGTTATCAATCATATCCTAGAACTACAGCTGGAGAAGCATCAGTTGCCCTAGGAGTAAAAAGCTATAGCAGGAGATATCGCTACAGCTTTTAGGGACTTTATCAGAGGCTACAGGGATAAATTCGCTTGCTTTTAGGTACAGGAGCCTCGTGCTACTCAAGTCAATTCAGTAGCTATCGGAGGAGGTTCCCACAACAGAAGGTCTTCAGGGTAGAAAAATTACTGATGCAAATATGGTACTTTCAGATGGAACTAATGTAAATTTTGGAAACTTTGCAGGAGCAACTGGAGTTACAGAAGGAGGGATAGTTTCTTTTTGGTAGACCTGGTAATGAACGTCAATTAAAAACGTAGCACCTGGGGACATTTCGGCTACAAGTACTGATGTAACAACTGGTTCTCAATTATATTCTGTAGCTAAAAACTAAGTGAAGATATAAACAGTAAATTTAGATATGTTTCTATAAAAATCAAATGATGCAGGAAACAAATTAAATGATGGAGCGACAGCAAACAATGCTATTGCTATAGAGGCCTAATGCTTCAACAAAGGTTGAAAGTACAGTATCTTTTAGGAGATGGAGCAAATATAGTTGCAGCTCCTACAATAGATAAAAATGGAAAAACTTTTACAAACAGTAATGTCATCAGGTTCTGGAGTAGCTATTGGGAAAAAAACGCTACTGCAGTGCAAGCTGGGGTAGCTATAGGAGATACGTCTTCTACAGTTACATCAGGAGTAGCTATAGGTAGAGAAGCAAAAAGTATCTAACGATTATAGGGAAAAATCATGGTTCTTATACTAAAGGGCAAACTCAAGATGGGTTTTTGTGTACGATCGTATACAAAAATAATGATAATTTAAAAATACAGTAATACAGAAACTACAGATTCTAATGCGTATAGTCCAGGTAGATATAATGGGCAAGGTATAGCTATAGGATATAAGTCAGATGCTAATACAGCTGGTATAAGTTTAGGTAATAGTGCAACTTCAAAATATGGAGCTTTAGCCTTAGGAAATTTTTGCTAAAGGCTGAAGGAGATACATCAACAGCTATAGGTGTGGAGCTGATGCTAGTGGAGATAGAGCTATAAGTATGGGTAGACAAGCTTCTGCAACTACTGCAGATTCAGTAGCAATAGGTACTGGAGCAAGAGGAGGAGCTTCTAGTGCTGGAGGAAGTGTAGCTGTAGGAGGAGGAGCAGCAGCGACTGGAACTCAAGCTATAGCAATTGGAGGTCTTTATGGTAATGACCTTTATTCGTCAACTGCAACAAAAAGATGGAGCAGGAAATCTAACTAAAAAAATACTCAAGCTAGTGGAGAAGCTTCTATAGCTATGGGGGTTAATACTAAAGGCAACTGGAACTAAGGCATTAGCAATGGGTGCAGAAGCTCAAGCTAAATCAGAAGCAGCATTAGCAGTAGGTGTTAATGCAGTGAGTGATAAAGGAATAGCAATAGGAAAAAATTCTATTAGTAGACAAGATGGAAGTATATCTTTAGGTCTAGGTGCTAGTAATAATGGTGGAGTAGCAATAGGAGAGGCTGCAAATGCAATAGTTCAAAGTACTGATTTAACTACAGCTAATGGATTAGCATTTGGAAAGGGTTCTGTTGCTAAAGGAAGTGTTAGTATAGGAGATGAATCTTATTCAGACCATTTGGGGAGTATCAATAGGATATAAGGCAGGAAATGGGAACTCTAACACTGGAAGATCGTATAACAATATTACAATAGGATCTTATACTAAAGCAGGAGAAGCTGGAAAAATAGTAAGTCAAGGAATAGCAATTGGAAGTGGAACAAAAGAAAAGGAAGGAGCTTGGGCAAAGGGAGATCAATCGATAGCGATAGGATCAAATACTGTGGCTAAGGGAGATTCGTCTATAGTAATAGGTGGAGATGATTTGGATGCAGTTGCTAATTCAAGTTCTAGTTATGAGAAAAAGATTTTGATAAAAATGGTAATCAAGTAGGTTCTACTGTTACAGTAAATAAAAAGTTTGAATCAAATATTTTTCAGATTTGACAGGTAGAGGAGCTATTTTAAATTCAGGTGCAACAATTGATGGTATAAAAATACGAAAGATGGAAAGATGCTGAAGCTGGACAAGGAGCGGTTTCTTTTAGGGGTAAAAATCTATATCAGGAGATATAGCTCTAGCTATAGGTACTATGGCTGAAGCAAGAGGGTTAACTCAGTTGCTATAGGGACAGGAGCTCAAACTCCACAAGCCAATGCTGTTGCTATAGGTGGAGGATCTACAACTAATGGTATTCAAGGAAGAAAAGTTACAGATGCAGATGTAACACTTGCAGATGGAACTACTATGAGATATGGAAACTTTTGCTGGAGCAACTAATGTTTGAAGAAGGTAGTATGGTTTCTTTTTGGTAGAGCTAGGTAGAGAGCGTCAATTAAAACATATAGCACCAGGAGAAATTTCAGCTACAAGTACTGATGCAATAAATGGTTCTCAACTATATTCAGTAGCTAAAACACTTGGAGAAGGATGGAAAGCAGATGCAGGCGGAAACAAAAATCGGTGCATCTACATTAACATCAGTTAAACCAGGAAATACTGTAGTTTATTCAGCAGGATCTAACTTTACAAGTTAAACAAACTATAGATGCTACTAATGGTAAACAAACTTATGAATATAGTTTAAATAAACAGTTTAAAAAGATCTTGATTCAGTAAGTACTAAAAAGTATAACAGTACCAGGAACAGGTGGAAAAAAATACTGTAATAGATAACAACGGTATCAATGCAGGTGGAAATAAAAAATAACAAATGTAGGATCAGGAACAAATCTAACTGATGCAGTAAATGTATCTCAATTAAACCAAAAATTGGAGATAACACAATAAAGTTAGGTGGAGACAAAGGAACAACAAAAACACAAGATTTATCTAAGTCTGAGGACTTCAATTTAATATCGTAGGAGCAACAGATGAAATAGTAACGGCAGCAAGTGGAGACAAAGTAGAAGTAGGTCTAGCACAAGCAGTAAAAGATAGTATTAATAATAAAGCTGATAAAGATTTATCTAATTTAACACCAGCAGGAAAGACAGTAGTAAAGAACTTAGCACAAGAGGCGGTAGAAGTTGTAGGAGAAGGAGCGGCAACAGTAACAAAGACTACAACTGCTGATAAGACAACATATAAAGTAAAAAGTAGATGCTTCGCAATTATCAGCTGGAAATAGTAAGTTAAAAGTATACAGCAAATGGAGAAGCACCTAAGCAAGAAGTGACATTAGCAGATGGACTAAACTTTAAAGATGGTAAGTTTACAACAGCAACTGTAGGAGCAAATGGTGAAGTGAAGTATAATACTGTAACACAAGGATTAACAGTAACAGATGGAAAAGCAGGATTACCAGCTTCAACAGTACCAGGAACACCAACACCAAATGGATTAGTAACAGCGCAAGATGTTGCAGATGCATTGAATAGTGTAGGATGGAAAGCAACAGCTGGAACAGTTTCAGCTACAGAAGGTACATTAGAAGGAACAGTAGATCCAACATTGGTAAAAATCTGGAGATCAAGTAACATTTGTTGCAGGGAAAAATTTAACAGTTTCTCAAGAAATAGATACAGATGGAAACCATAAATATACATATAAGTTGGATAAAAATCTAAAAGGTTTAGAATCAGTAAATACTAAGTCTATTACAATACCAGGAGCAACACCAGGAACAGATGATATTGTAATAAATAAAGATGGAATAAGCGCAGGAAACAAAGCTATAACTAATGTAGCACCAGGAGTAAATAGAACAGATGCAGTAAATAAAGGCCAATTAGATGATACAGCTACTAACCTAGTTAATAAAGGATTGAACTTCAAAGGAGACAGCGGAGCAACAATCGCTAAAAAAATTAGGAGAAACATTAGAAATAGTAGGAGAAGGAACAAAAGCTGATAGTGAATACAGTGGAGACAGTGTAAAAACATTTGTAGAAAATGGAAAAGTAGTAGTTAAAGTTAGATAAGACACTGAAAACAAGTAATATAGCAGCAGATAAAGTAAGTGTAGGAAAAGATGGAGCATCAGGAAAAGATGCAGTATCAATCAATGGAAAAAGATGGAAAAAGATGGAGCAATAGGAATAAACGGAAAAAGATGGAGCAAGTGCAAACATCACAGTACAAAATGGAGATCCAGTATTAAGTGGAACAGCAGCTGACCGTATATTTTATAAAGATAGCCATAATAACACATATCAAGTAGCTACAATGGAAGATGGATTGAAGTTTAGCGCAGATGATGATGCAACAACAGTAATTTCTAAGAAACTAGGAAACAAATTAGAAATAGTAGGAGGAGCAGACAGCACAAAATTATCAGATAATAACATTGGAACAGTAGTAGGTACAACAGGAAAAATCAATGTAAAACTTGCAAAAGAATTGACAGGTTTAACATCAGCTGAATTTAAAACAGCAGCAGGAGATAAGACTGTAATAAATGGAGATGGATTGACAATAACTCCAAATGGAAATACAGATCCAACTAAGAATGTATCGATAACAACAAGTGGAATTAGTGCTGGAGGAAATAAAATAACAAATGTAGCGCCAGGGCTGTAAATGCAACATCAACAGATGCAATAAATGGTTCTCAACTACATGATGCAACTACTGACCTAGTTAATAAAGGATTGAACTTCAAAAGGAGACAGCGGAGCAACAATCGCTAAAAATTAGGAGAAACATTAGAAATAGTAGGAGAAGGAACAAAAGCTGATAGTGAATACAGTGGAGACAGTGTAAAAACATTTGTAGAAAATGGAAAAGTAGTAGTTAAAGTTAGATAAGACACTGAAAAACAAGTAATATAGCAGCAGATAAAGTAAGTGTAGGAAAAGATGGAGCATCAGGAAAAGATGCAGTATCAATCAATGGAAAAAGATGGAAAAAGATGGAGCAATAGGAATAAACGGAAAAGATGGAGCAAGTGCAAACATCACAGTGCAAAATGGAGATCCAGTATTAAGTGGAACAGCAGCTGACCGTATATTCTATAAAGATAGCCATAATAACACATATCAAGTAGCTACAATGGAAGATGGATTGAAGTTTAGCGCGGATGATGATGCAACAACAGTAATTTCTAAGAAACTAGGAAACAAATTAGAAATAGTAGGAGGAGCAGACAGCACAAAATTATCAGATAATAACATTGGAACAGTAGTAGGTACAACAGGAAAAAAATCAATGTAAAAACTATCTAAAGAATTAAAAGACTTAACATCAGCTGAATTTGTAAGTAGTACAAATAAAAATAAAAAGTGGATGGAACAAATTCTACGTTGACAGTAGGAAATGGAACAAATACAGTAAAAGTAGATGGAGCAACAGGAACAATAGGAGGTCTAACAAATAAAGATTGGAATCCAGATACTATACCAGTAGTAAGTGGTCGAGCAGCAACAGAAGACCAATTAAAGAAAGTATCACAAAATCTAGGTAAGTCAGTTACTGGAGGAAAGGTAATATTTGCTGGAAACAACTATAGTGCAACAGATGCAAATACAACAATAAAAGCAGGATTTGGAGATAAAGTTGAAATAGTTGGAGAAGGAACAAAGGCTGACACTGAATACAGTGGAGACAGTGTAAAAACATTTGTAGAAAACGGAAAAGTAGTAGTTAAGTTAGATAAGACACTGAAAACAAGTAATATAGCAGCAGATAAAGTAAGTGTAGGAAAAGATGGAGCATCAGGAAAAGATGCAGTATCAATCAGTGGAAAAGATGGAAAAGATGGAGCAATAGGAATAAACGGAAAAGATGGAGCAAGTGCAAACATCACAGTACAAAATGGAGATCCAGTATTAGTGGAACAGCAGCCGACCGTATATTCTATAAAGATAGTCATAATAACACATATCAAGTAGCTACAATGGAAGATGGATTGAAGTTTAGCGCTGATGATGATGCAACAACAGTAATTTCTAAGAAACTAGGAAACAAATTAGAAATAGTAGGAGGAGCAGACAGCACAAAATTATCAGATAATAACATTGGAACAGTAGTAGGTACAACAGGAAAAATCAATGTAAAACTATCTAAAAGAATTAACAGGCTTAACATCAGCTGAATTTAAAAACAGCAGCAGGAGATAAGACTGTAATAAATGGAGATGGATTGACAATAACTCCAAATGGAAATACAGATCCAACTAAGAATGTATCGATAACAACAAGATGGAATTAGTGCTGGAAATAAAATATACAAATGTAGCACCAGGGGCTGTAAATGCAACATCAACAGATGCAATAAATGGTTCTCAACTACATGATGCAACTACTGACCTAGTTAATAAAGGATTGAACTTCGAAAGGAGACAGCGGAGCAACAATCGCTAAAAAAATTAGGAGAAACATTAGAAATAGTAGGAGAAGGAACAAAAGCTGATAGTGAATACAGTGGAGACAGGTATAAAAACATTTGTAGAAAACGGAAAAGTAGTAGTTAAAGTTAGATAAGACACTGAAAACAAGTAATATAGCAGCAGATAAAGTAAGTGTAGGAAAAGATGGAGCATCAGGAAAAGATGCAGTATCAATCAATGGAAAAGATGGAAAAGATGGAGCAATAGGAATAAACGGAAAAAGATGGAGCAAGTGCAAACATCACAGTACAAAATGGAGATCCAGTATTAAGTGGAACAGCGAGCAGACCGTATATTCTATAAAGATAGCCATAATAACACATATCAAGTAGCTACAATGGAAGATGGATTGAAGTTTAGCGCTGATGATGATGCAACAACAGTAATTTCTAAGAAACTAGAAACAAATTAGAAATAGTAGGAGGAGCAGACAGCACAAAATTATCAGATAATAACATTGGAACAGTAGTAGGTACAACAGGAAAAATCAATGTAAAAACTATGCTAAAAGAATTGACAGGTTTAACATCAGCTGAATTTAAAACATCAGCAGGAGATAAGACTGTAATAAATGGAGATGGATTGACAATAACTCCAAATGGAAACAGGAGCAACTAAGAATGTATCGATAACAACAAGATGGAATTAGTGCTGGAGGAAATAAAGATATACTAAATGTAGCACCAGGGGCTGTAAATGCAACATCAACAGATGCACAAATGGTTCTCAACTACATGATGCAACTACTGACCCTAGTTAATAAAGGATTGAACTTCAAAGGAGACAGCGGAGCAACAATCGCTAAAGAAACTAGGAGAAACATTAGAAATAGTAGGAGAAGGAACAAAAGCTGATAGTGAATACAGTGGAGACAGTGTAAAACATTTGTAGAAAAACGGAAAAGTAGTAGTTAAAGTTAGATAAGACACTGAAAAACAAGTAATATAGCAGCAGATAAAGTAAGTGTAGGAAAAGATGGAGCATCAGGAAAAGATGCAGTATCAATCAATGGAAAAAGATGGAAAAGATGGAGCAATAGGAATAAAACGGAAAAGATGGAGCAAGTGCAAACATCACAGTGCAAAATGGAGATCCAGTATTAAGTGGAACAGCAGCTGACCGTATATTCTATAAAGATAGCCATAATAACACATATCAAGTAGCTACAATGGAAGATGGATTGAAGTTTAGCGCGGATGATGATGCAACAACAGTAATTTCTAAGAAACTAGGAAACAAATTAGAAATAGTAGGAGGAGCAGACAGCACAAAATTATCAGATAATAACATTGGAACAGTAGTAGGTACAACAGGAAAAATCAATGTAAAAACTATCTAAAGAATTAAAAGACTTAACATCAGCTGAATTTGTAAGTGGTACAAATAAAAATAAAAGTGGATGGAACAAATTTACGTTGACAGTAGGAAATGGAACAAATACAGTAAAAAGTAGATGGAGCAACAGGAACAATAGGAGGTCTAACAAATAAAGATTGGAATCCAGATACTATACCAGTAGTAAGTGGTCGAGCAGCAACAGAAGACCAATTAAAGAAAGTATCACAAAATCTAGGTAAGTCAGTTACTGGAGGAAAGGTAATATTTGCTGAAACAACTATAGTGCAACAGATGCAAATACAACAATAAAAGCAGGATTTGAGATAAAGTTGAAATAGTTGGAGAAGGAACAAAAGGCTGACACTGAATACAGTGGAGACAGTGTAAAAACATTTGTAGAAAACGGAAAAGTAGTAGTTAAAGTTAGATAAGACACTGAAAAACAAGTAATATAGCAGCAGATAAAGTAAGTGTAGGAAAAAGATGGAGCATCAGGAAAAGATGCAGTATCAATCAGTGGAAAAAGATGGAAAAAGATGGAGCAATAGGAATAAACGGAAAAAGATGGAGCAAGTGCAAACATCACAGTACAAAATGGAGATCCAGTATTAAGTGGAACAGCAGCAGACCGTATATTCTATAAAGATAGCCATAATAACACATATCAAGTAGCTACAATGGAAGATGGATTGAAGTTTAGCGCAGATGATGATGCAACAACAGTAATTTCTAAGAAACTAGGAAACAAATTAGAAATAGTAGGAGGAGCAGACAGCACAAAAATTATCAGATAATAACATTGGAACAGTAGTAGGTACAACAGGAAAAAAATCAATGTAAAACTTGCTAAAAAGAATTGACAGGTTTAACATCAGCTGAATTTAAAAACAGCAGCAGGAGATAAGACTGTAATAAATGGAGATGGATTGACAATAACTCCAAATGGAAATACAGGATCCAACTAAGAATGTATCGATAACAACAAGTGGAATCAGTGCTGAGAAATAAAATAACAAATGTAGCGCCAGGAGCTGTGAATGCAACATCAACAGATGCAATAAATGGTTCTCAACTACATGATGCAACTACTGACCTAGTTAATAAAGGATTGAACTTTGAAAGGAAATAGTGGAACAACAATCGCTAAGAAACTAGGGAGAAACATTAGAAATAGTAGGAGAAGGAACAAAGGCTGACACTGAGTACAGTGGAGAAGGTGTAAAAACTATTGTAGAAAAATGGAAAAGTAGTAGTTAAAGTTAGATAAGACATTGAAAACTGATAACCTAACAACAAAAAAACTGTAACAACAGATAAAGTAAGTGTAGGAAAAGATGGAGCATCAGGAAAAGATGCAGTATCAATCAGTGGAAAAGATGGAAAAGATGGAACAATAGGAATAAACGGAAAAGATGGAGCAAGTGCAAACATCACAGTGCAAAATGGAGATCCAGTATTAGTGGAACAGCAGCAGACCGTATATTCTATAAAGATAGCCATAATAACACATATCAAGTAGCTACAATGGAAGATGGATTGAAGTTTAGCGCAGATGATGATGCAACAACAGTAATTTCTAAGAAACTAGGAAAACAAATTAGAAATAGTAGGAGGAGCAGACAGCACAAAATTATCAGATAATAACATTGGAACAGTAGTAGGTACAACAGGAAAAAAATCAATGTAAAACTTGCAAAAGAATTGACAGGTTTAACATCAGCTGAATTTAAAAACAGCAGCAGGAGATAAGACTGTAATAAATGGAGATGGATTGACAGTAACTCCAAAATGGAAATACAGATCCAACTAAGAATGTATCTGATAACAACAAGTGGAATTAGTGCTGAGAAATAAGAATAACAAATGTAGCGCCAGGAGCTGTAAATGCAACATCAACAGATGCAATAAATGGTTCTCAACTACATGATGCAACTACTGACCTAGTTAATAAAGGATTGAACTCAAAGGAGACAGCGGAGCAACAATCGCTAAAAATTAGGGAGAAACACTAGAAATAGTAGGAGAAGGAACAAAAGCTGATAGTGAATACAGTGGTGAAGGTGTAAAAACTATTGTAGAAAAATGGAAAAGTAGTAGTTAAAGTTAGATAAGACACTGAAAACAAGTAATATAGCAGCAGATAAAGTAAGTGTAGGAAAAGATGGAGCATCAGGAAAAGATGCAGTATCAATCAGTGGAAAAGATGGAAAAGATGGAGCAATAGGAATAAACGGAAAAGATGGAGCAAGTGCAAACATCACAGTGCAAAATGGAGATCCAGTATTAAGTGGAACAGCAGCAGACCGTATATTCTATAAAGATAGCCATAATAACACATATCAAGTAGCTACAATGGAAGATGGATTGAAGTTTAGCGCAGATGATGATGCAACAACAGTAATTTCTAAGAAACTAGGAAACAAATTAGAAATAGTAGGAGGAGCAGACAGCACAAAAATTATCAGATAATAACATTGGAACAGTAGTAGGTACAACAGGAAAAATCAATGTAAAAACTATGCTAAAAAGAATTAAACAGGTTTAACATCAGCTGAATTTAAAACAGCAGCAGGAGATAAGACTGTAATAAATGGAGATGGATTGACAATAACTCAAAATGGAACATACAGATCAACTAAGAATGATCGATAACAGACAAGTAGGAATGACTGGAGAAATAAGAATAACAGATACTAGCACCAGGAGCTGTAAAGTGCAACATCAACAGATGCAATAAATGGTTCTCAACTACATGATGCAACTACTGACCTGAGTTAATAAAGGATTGAACTGAAAAGGAGACAGTGGAACAGATCAAATCAGCATAAAAAAAATTAGGAGAAACAGTTAGAAATAGTAGGAGAAGGAAACAAAGATGCTGATAGTGAATACAGTGGTGAAAGGTGTAAAAACTATTGTAGAAAATGGAAAAAGTAGTAGTTAAGTTAGATAAGACATTGAAAACAGAGACTAATAAACTAGCAGAACAGATAAAGTAAGTGTAGGGAAAAGATGGAGCATCAGGAAAAGATGCAGTATCAATCAGTGGAAAAAGATGGAAAAGATGGAACAATAGGAATAAACGGAAAAGATGGAGCAAGTGCAAACATCACAGTGCAAAATGGAGATCCAGTATTAAGTGGAACAGCAGCCGACCGTATATTCTATAAAGATAGCCATAATAATACATATCAAGTAGCTACAATGGAAGATGGATTGAAGTTTAGCGCAGATGATGATGCAACAACAGTAATTTCTAAGAAACTAGGAAACAAATTAGAAATAGTAGGAGGAGCAGACAGCACAAAATTATCAGATAATAACATTGGAACAGTAGTAGGTACAACAGGAAAAATCAATGTAAAACTATGCTAAAAGAATTGACAGGTTTAACATCAGCTGAATTTAAAAACATCAGCAGGAGATAAGACTGTAATAAATGGAGATGGATTGACAGTAACTCCAAATGGCAAATACAGATCCAACTACGAATGTATCTGATAACTAAAAGTGGAATTAGTGCTGGAGAAATAGAAATAACAAATGTAGCGCCAGGGAGCTGTAAATGCAACATCAACAGATGCAATAAATGGTTCTCAACTACATGATGCAACTACTGACCTAGTTAATAAAGGATTGAACTTTGAAAGGAGACAGCGGAACAACAATCGCTAAAGAAACTAGGAGAAACATTAGAAATAGTAGGAGAAGGAACAAAAGGCTGACACTGAGTACAGTGGAGAAGGTGTAAAAACTATTGTAGAAAATGGAAAAAGTAGTAGTTAAAGTTAGATAAGACATTGAAAACTGATAACCTAACAACAAAAAAACTGTAACAACAGATAAAGTAAGTGTAGGGAAAAGATGGAGCATCAGGAAAAGATGCAGTATCAATCAGTGGAAAAAGATGGAAAAAGATGGAGCAATAGGAATAAAACGGAAAAGATGGAGCAAGTGCAAACATCACAGTGCAAAATGGAGATCCAGTATTAAGTGGAACAGCAGCAGACCGTATATTCTATAAAGATAGCCATAATAACACATATCAAGTAGCTACAATGGAAGATGGATTGAAGTTTAGCGCAGATGATGATGCAACAACAGTAATTTCTAAGAAACTAGGAAAACAAATTAGAAATAGTAGGAGGAGCAGACAGCACAAAAATTATCAGATAATAACATTGGAACAGTAGTAGGTACAACAGGAAAAAAATTAATGTAAAACTATGCTAAAAGAATTAACAGGTTTAACATCAGCTGAATTTAAAAACAGCAGCAGGAGATAAGACTGTAATAAATGGAGATGGATTGACAATAACTCCAAATGGAAATACAGATCCAACTAAGAATGTATCGATAACAACAAGATGGAATTAGTGCTGGAGGAAATAAGAAGATAACAAATGTAGCGCCAGGAGCTGTAAATGCAACATCAACAGATGCAATAAATGGTTCTCAACTACATGATGCAACTACTGACCTAGTTAATAAAGGATTGAACTTCAAAGGAGACAGCGGAGCAACAATCGCTAAAAATTAGGAGAAACATTAGAAATAGTAGGAGAAGGAACAAAAGCTGATAGTGAATACAGTGGTGAAGGTGTAAAAACTATTGTAGAAAATGGAAAAGTAGTAGTTAAATTAGATAAGACACTGAAAACAAGTAATATAGCAGCAGATAAAGTAAGTGTAGGAAAAGATGGAGCATCAGGAAAAGATGCAGTATCAATCAGTGGAAAAAGATGGAAAAAGATGGAGCAATAGGAATAAACGGAAAAGATGGAGCAAGTGTAAACATCACAGTACAAAATGGAGATCCAGTATTAAGTGGAACAGCAGCTGACCGTATATTCTATAAAGATAGCCATAATAACACATATCAAGTAGCTACAATGGAAGATGGATTGAAGTTTAGCGCAGATGATGATGCAACAACAGTAATTTCTAAGAAACTAGGAAACAAATTAGAAATAGTAGGAGGAGCAGACAGCACAAAATTATCAGATAATAACATTGGAACAGTAGTAGGTACAACAGGAAAAATCAATGTAAAACTATGCTAAAAGAATTAACAGGTTTAACATCAGCTGAATTTAAAACAGCAGCAGGAGATAAGACTGTAATAAATGGAGATGGATTGACAATAACTCCAAATGCAGAAATACAGGATCCAACTAAGAATGTATCTGATAACAACAAGATGGAATTAGTGCTGGAGAATAAGAAGATTACAAATGTAGCGCCAGGAGCTGTAAATGCAACATCAACAGATGCAATAAATGGTTCTCAACTACATGATGCAACTACTAACCTAGTTAATAAAGGATTGAACTTTCGAAAGGAGACAGTGGAACAACAATCGCTAAGAAAATTAGGAGAAACATTAGAAATAGTAGGAGAAGGAACAAAAGCTGATAGTGAATACAGTGGAGAAGGTGTAAAAACTATTGTAGAAAAATGGAAAAAGTAGTAGTTAAGTTAGATAAGACACTGAAAAACAAGTAACTATAACAGCAGATAAAGTAAGTGTAGGAAAAAGATGGAGCATCAGGAAAAGATGCAGTATCAATCAGTGGAAAAGATGGAAAAAGATGGAACAATAGGAATAAATGGAAAAGGATGGAGCAAGTGCAAACATCACAGTACAAAATGGAGATCCAGTATTAAGTGGAACAGCAGACGACCGTATATTCTATAAAGATAGCCATAATAACACATATCAAGTAGCTACAATGGAAGATGGATTGAAGTTTAGCGCAGATGATGATGCAACAACAGTAATTTCTAAGAAACTAGGAAACAAATTAGAAATAGTAGGAGGAGCAGACAGCACAAAAATTATCAGATAATAACATTGGAACAGTAGTAGGTACAACAGGAAAAAAATCAATGTAAAACTTGCAAAAGAATTGACAGGTTTAACATCAGCTGAATTTAAAAACATCAGCAGGAGATAAGACTGTAATAAATGGAGATGGTTGACAATAACTCCAAATGGAAATACAGATCCAACTAAGAATGTATCGATAACAACAAGTGGAATTAGTGCTGGAGGAAATAAAAATAACAAATGTAGCACCAGGAGCTGTAGTATGCAACATCGACAGATGCGATAAATGGTTCTCAACTCCATGAATTAGCTACAAATGACCTAGTCTAATTAGGGTGGAGATAATGCTACGACTACAGATACGCAACAACTCACTAAAGCACTAGGAGATCAAGTTAGATATAGTTGAGAAGGGACAAAGGCTGAATGAGTACAGATGCAGAAAGATGGAAAAACTATTGTAGAAAATGGAAAAAGTAGTAGTTGGTTCAGATAAGACATTGCAAAACTGATAACTAACAACAAAAAGCTGTAACAACAGATAAAGTAACGTGTAGGAAAAGATGGAGCATCAGGAAAAGATGCAGTATCAATCAGTGGAAAAGATGGAAACAGATGGAGCAATAGAATAAAACGGAAAAGATGGAGCAAGTAAAACATCACAGTGCAAAATGGAGATCCAGTATTAAGTGGAACAGCAGCCACCGTATATTCTATAAAGATAGCCATAATAACACATATCAAGTAGCTACAATGGAAGATGGATTGAAGTTTAGCGGGATGATGATGCAACAACAGTAATTTCTAAGAAACTAGGAAACAAATTAGAAATAGTAGAGGAGCAGACAGCACAAAATTATCAGATAATAACATTGAAACAGTAGTAGGTATCAACAGGAAAAATCAATGAATATACTTGCAAAAAAGAATTGACAGATTTAACATAGCTGAATTTAGATTCAGCAGCAGGACTAAGACGATAATAAATGGAGATGCAGTGAGCAACACCCAAATGGAACAGATCGACTAAGAATGTATCGATAGGACAAGATGGAATCAATGCTGGAGAAACAAGAAGATTACTAAATGTAGCGCCAGGAGCTGTAAATGCAGCATCACAGATGCAGTAAATGAGTTCTCAATTAGATGCTGCAACTACTGACCTAGTAAATAAAGGGATTGAAACTTTGAAAGGAGATAGTGGAACAACAATCGCTAAGAAACTAGGGAGAAACATTAGAAATAGTAGGAGAAGGAACAAAGGCTGACAGTGAGTACAGTGGAGAAGGTGTAAAAACTATTGTAGAAAAATGGAAAAGTAGTAGTTAAGTTAGATAAGACATTGAAAAACTGATAACCTAACAACAAAAAAACTGTAACAACAGATAAAAGTAAGTGTAGGGAAAAGATGGAGCATCAGGAAAAGATGCAGTATCAATCAGTGGAAAAAGATGGAAAAAGATGGAACAATAGGAATAAACGGAAAAGATGGAGCAAGTGCAAACATCACAGTGCAAAATGGAGATCCAGTATTAAGTGGAACAGCAGCAGACCGTATATTCTATAAAGATAGCCGTGAAATGAATATCAAGTAGCTACAATGGCAGATGGATTGAAGTTTAGTGCTGATGATTATGATCCAGCAAATGCAAATAATACTATCTCAAGAAACTAGATGACAGATTAGAAAGTAGTAGGAGGAGCAGACAAAACTAAAATTATCAGATAATAACATTGGAACAGTAGTAGACAATACTGGAAAAAAATCAATGTAAAAACTATGCTAAAAGAATTAACAGGTTTAACATCAGCTGAATTTAAAAACAGCAGCAGGAGATAAGACTATAATAAATGGAGATGGATTTAACAGTAACTCCAAATGGAAATACAGATCCAACTAAGAATGTATCAATAACAACAAGTGGAATTAGTGCTGGAGGAAATAAAAATAACAAATGTAGCACCAGGAGCTATTAGTAAGACATCGACAGATGCGATAAATGGTTCTCAATTCCATGAATTAGCTACAAACACTATCCAATTAGGTGGAGATAATGCTACGACTACAGATACGCAACAACTAAATAAAGCAAATGGAATCAAGTTTGATATAGTTGGAGCAAACGGAATCACTACAGAAGCGAAAGATGGAAAAAGTAACAGTAAAAGTAGATGCTTCAACAATAGGAGCAAATGCTAAATTGAAATATAAATCTAACTCAGATGCAACAACAGCTCAAGAAGTAAAATTATCTGATGGATTAGATCTCAAAAAAATGGTAACTTCACAACAGCAACTGTAGGAGCAAATGGAGAAGTTAAATATGACACTGTAACTCAAGGTCTAAGTGTAAGTCCAGATGGAAAAGCAGGATTACCAAATCCAGCAACTCCAGGAGGAACAACTCCAAATGGATTAGTAACAGCACAAGATGTTGCTAATGCATTAAATAGTGTTGATGGAATGCAACAGCATCAGCAGTTGGAACAGGAGTAGCATCAGGAAGCCCAAGTGCACAACTAGTTAAAAATGGATCAACAGTATCTATGTAGCTGGAGATAACTTAACAGTAGGACAAGCAGTTGATGCAAATGGAAACCATAAATATACATATAGTTTAAATAAAAATCTAAAAGATTTAGAATCAGTAACAACTAAAGACTATAACAATTCCAGGAGCAACACCAGGAACAGATGATGATGTAATAGGAAACAAAGATGGAATCAGTGCAGGAAATAAAAGTTATCAAAGATGTAGCACCAGGAGTAAATGGAACAGATGCAGTAAATAAAGACCAATTAGATGCTACAACTACTAACCTAGTAAATAAGGGATTAAACTTCAAAGGAGATAGTGGAACAACAATCGCTAAGAAACTAGGAGAAACATTAGAAATAGTAGGAGAAGGAACTAAGGCAGATACTGAATACAGTGGTGAAGGTGTAAAAACTATTGTAGAAAAATGGAAAAGTAGTAGTAAAACTTGATAAGAACATGAAAGCTGATAAAATATCAATAGGAAAAGATGGAGCATCAGGAAAAGATGCTGTGTCAATCAGTGGAAAAGATGGAAAAGATGGAACAATAGGAATAAACGGAAAAGATGGAGCAAGTGCAAACATCACAGTGCAAAATGGAGATCCAGTATTAAGTGGAAATCCAGCAGACCGTATATTCTATAAAAGATAGCCGTGAAATGAATATCAAGTAGCTACAATGTCAGATGGAATGAAAGTTTAGTGCTGATGATTATGATCCAGCAAATGCAAATAATACGATCTCTAAGAAACTAAATGAAAGATTAGAAGTAGTAGGAGGAGCAGACAAAAACTAAACTATCTGCTAATAACATTGGAACAGTAGTAGATAACACTGGAAAAAAATTAATGTAAAACTATCTAAAAGAATTAACAGGCTTAACATCAGCTGAATTTAAAAACAGCAGCAGGAGATAAGACTGTAATAAATGGAGATGGATTAATAGTAAGTCCAGCAACTCCAACAACAAGTCCAATATCTATAACTAAAGATGGAATCAGTGCAGGAGATAAAGTTAGTAACAAATGTAGCACCAGGAACTATAAGTGCAACATCAACAGATGCAATAAATGGTTCACAATTCCATAAGTTAGCTACAAATACTATTCAATTAGGTGGAGATAAAGGAGCAACAGTCACTCAACAACTAGATAAAAACTGGAGGAATCAAGTTTAATATAGTTGGAGAAAATGGAATTACAACTACAGCAACTGGAGATAAAGTAACTATAGGAGTAGATACTCAAATACTATAGGTGCAAACATCAAGTTGAAGTATAAAGCTAATGAGAGCAACATGACCAAGAAGTAAAAACTATCTGATGGATTAGATTTCAAAAATGGTAACTTTACAACAGCAGACTGTAGGAGCAAATGGAGAAGTTAAAGTACGACACTGTAACTCAAGGTCTAAAGTGTAAGTCCAGATGGAAAAGCAGGATTACCAAATCCAGCAACTCCAGGAGGAACAACACCAAATGGATTAGTAACAGCACAAGATGTTGCTAGTGCATTAAATAGTGTTGGATGGAATGCAACAGCATCAGCAGTTGGAACAGGGAGTAGCATCAGGAAGCCCAAGTGCACAATTAGTTAAAAATGGATCAACAGTATCTTATGTAGCTGGAGATAATTTAACAGTAGCACAAGATGTTGATGCAAATGGAAACCATAAATACACATATAGTTTAAATAAACAATTGAAAAGACTTGACATCAGCAGAATTTGTTAACCCAACAAGTGGAAACAAAACTGTAGTAAATAGTGATGGATTAACAATAACTCCAGCAACATCCAGGAGCTAAAAATATTTCTATCACAAAAGATGGAATCAGTGCTGGAGATAAGAAGATTACTGATGTAGCAGATGGAGATGTTACAGCGACATCGAAAGATGCAATAAATGGTTCTCAATTCCATAAGATTAGCTACAAATACTATCCAATTAGGTGGAGATGGATCAACAGTAACAGCTACACAACAATTGAATAAAAATGGTGGAATTAAATTCAACATAGTTGGAGATAATGGAATCATAACAGAAGCTAAAGATGATAAGGTAATAGTAAGAGTAAATCCTGCAACTATAGGATCTAACATTACTTTTAAAAATATGCAGCTAATGGTGCAAACGGTCAAACAGTTAAATTATCAGATGGATTAAACTTCCAAGATGGTAACTTCACTAAGGCAAGTGTTGATGCACAAGGTAAAAGTAAAATATGATACTGTTACTCAAGCTTATAGCACCAACAGCAGATGGAACAGCTCAAGTAGCACCAGGATCAACGCCAGGATTAGCTACATCAACAGATGTTGTAAATGCTATAAATAATAGTGGATGGAAAGCTACTGCAGGCGGAAATGTAACTGGAGGAGCTACATCAACAGTAGTAAAGAATGGTCAAGAAGTAGAATTTAATGCTGGAGATAACTTAAAAAGTAAAAACAAACTATAGATCCTACAACAGGAAAAACAAACTTATGAATATAGTTTAAATAAAAGATTTAACAGGATTAAATTCAGCAGAATTTACTAATGCAACAGGAGATAAGACTAAGATAACTGCAGGAAATACTGAATATACAAATGCAGCTGAGGGATAAAACTGTTGTTAATGCAGATGGATTAACAATAAGTTCATCAACTCCAGGAGCTAAAGATATATCTGTAACAAAAGATGGTATCAGTGCAGGAGACAAAAGTTATTAAAAAAATGTTGCAGCAGGTGTAAATGATACAGATGCAGTAAATGTATCTCAATTAAAAGATGTTGATAACAAAGTTACTAATGTTAATACTACTATTAAATAAAGGGTCTAAACTTCAAAGGAAATACTGGAGTAACAATAAATAAAACAATTAGGAGATACTCTTTGAAATTGTTGGAGAAGGAACTAAGGCTGATAGTGAATATAGTGGAGAAAAATATTAAAAGTAGTTGAAGATGGTGGAAAAATTAGTTGTTAAAATGAGTAAAGAAATGAATACTAATACAATAACAGCTAATACAGTAAATACTAATACAGTAGCAGTAGGAATGCCAGGAAAAGATGGACTAATAACTGTAAAAAGATGCTAATGGAAAAGATGGTGTATCTATCAACGGAAAAGATGGTTCTATTGGAATTAATGGAAAAGATGGATCATCAGTAACAATTAGTACAGCTCAAGGAGATCCAGGAATAGCAGGGAACACCAGGAGCAACTATGGATAGAATTCAATACACTGATAAGGTTGGAACTCCTCATCAAGTAGCAACATTAGATGATGGAATGAAGTATGGTGGAGATACTGGAACAGTTATCAACAAGAAACTAAATCAACAAGTTAATGTAGTTGGTGGAATAACAGATACAACAAAACTAACTGCTAATGACAACATAGGTGTTGTATCAGATGGTTCAAACAATTTAAAAAGTAAGACTTGCTAAAGATTTAGATGGACTAGAAATCTGTAAAAGTTAGAGATACTGCTGGAAATTCAACAGTAGTAAAAGGAGATGGAGTAACTATAACATCATCAAGTGGGAAACACAGTAAGCCTAACTGATAAAGGTTTAGATAACGGTGGAAATGTTATTAAAAAATGTTGCAGCTGGTAAAGATGGAACAGATGCTGTCAACGTAGATCAATTGAATCAAACTGTAAGTAATGTTGTTAATGCAACAGGAGATGCAATTGCTCATGTTAATAATAAGGTTGATAAGTTAGGAGATAGAGTAAATAAAGGACTTGCAGGAGCAGCAGCAATGGCAGGACTAGAATTTATGGATATCGGAATTAACCAAGCAACAGTAGCAGCAGCAGTTGGAGGATATAGAGGTACTCATGCAGTTGCAGTTGGGGTTCAAGCAGCTCCTACTGAAAAACACAAGAATAAATGCAAAAGTTTCTATGACTCCAGGAAGCCGTACAGAAACTATGTACTCTGTTGGAGCATCATATAGATTCAACTGGAGATAATTTTAAGTTTAAATAATTTAAAGTTTGAAAGGGTAAATATCTTAGGGTATTTACCTTTCAAACATTTTAATAGTTATCTAAATTGAAATATTTCTAATGAAAACTTGTAATTTTATAAGTTTTTGTTCTATAATATTGTTGTTTTGAAAGTTGGAATAATTTATAATGATTATATTTTAAAAAAATGAGGAGAAAAATAAATGAAAAAGGAATTAAAAATTCTTGCTTTTTATGTTATTAGCTATATTTTTTTACTGGATGTTTTGCTTCAAATGTAGATCTTAAAAGCTCAAAAAGATATATGCAAGAGAATATAAAGGAATGAAGATAGAATTAAGTCGTTCTGATTTAAGTGGAATCTTTGTAGATATACAAAATATGAGTAATAAAGATATCACTATTGTTTGGAAGGAATCAACTTTAGGTGGATCAAGAATAATAAGACATGATGCTATTGTATATCCTGCTTTAAATGATGAAAAGTACAGTTATAACTGAATTACAAAGAAAAAAACTTTTGTTATTCATAGAGCAGAAGATTTCTACTATGTAGACCCTGTTCTATATGCTCAAAGTGGAGTTAGAATAAAACCTTTAAAATTCCCAGTTGAGTTAAAAATTAGTTATAAAAAAACTAATGGAGCAAAAGAAACTCTATCTATTTTCTTAGATAATAACTATAGAAGTGATGAGAGATGCTAAATCTGAAAGATACAAAGAAGATGCTTATGATAAGCAAAAGAAAAAGTAGATGCTAAGAATTTAGATAAAGACTATGAAAAAAACAAAAATAAATAGAAGAGACAAGGTAGACGATCTTCCTGATGCAAAAGTAATTAAGGAAAATCCACCTGTTCAAGATGAATTATATATTAACCATAGAAAATAATAAAAAAATAGAGGGGGCTGTTGCAAATTTGCAACACCTCCTTTTATTTTCAATAAAAAAACATCACCTATTTTACTAAGTGATGTTTGGGGATGTCTTATTTAAGTTTATTTAATTTGTTGTCCATTTTTGAAAGTAGCTTCTTGAAGTAATTTACCATTTTCATCAAAAAGCTTTAGCTATTCCATCTCTTTTCACCATTTTTTTATAGTTTTCTTCTATAAATACTTTTTCCATTTGGATAGTAGCTTCTTCCAAGTCCTTCTGGTTTACCATTTTTTTATAGTTAAGTTCCATTTTTAGTTTACCATCTTCATAGTAATCTTTTTGAATTCCAACTTGTACTCCATTTTTTGAAAGTAGCTTCACTAGATAATTTACCACTAGGATAATATAATTTTGAATAACCATCCATAAGACCATTTTTAAATTCAGCTCTAGCATCTACTATACCTTTTTCATTATAATTTTCTAAAACTCCTGTGTAAGGTGTGTTTTTGCCCTGTTTCATATATAACATTACCCTTTAACTTCATACGTTACTAGAGTTTTAATAACTTTTTGCTGAGAAATGATAGTGCAGAACACATAACAAATAATGCTAATAATATTTTTCATATTTAAACCTCCAAATTATTTAATTATTTTACTTGTTGTCCATTTTTGAAAGTAGCTTGTTGAACTAATTTCCCATTTTCATCGTAAGCTTTAGCAATTCCATCTCTTTCATCATTTTTTTATAATTTTCTTCTGTACGGATTTTACCATTAGGATAATAAGATTTTACTAATCCTTCAGCTTTTACCATTTACTAAGTTAACTTCAGTATCTAATTTCCCATTTTCATCATAAATTTTTAGCAGATCCAGTTTTTTTTGTCCATTTTTATAAGTTGTTTCTATTTTTTTTACTTTACCATTTTCATAGTAATCTTTTTGAACTCCAACTTGTTTACCATTTTGGAAAGTGAGCTTCACTATATAATTTACCATTTGGAAAATATTTTTTTGAGCTACCATCTTGTATACCATTTTTTTGAATTCAGTTCTAGCTACTAAAACACTCTTTTTCATTATAAAGTTTCGATGAAAACCCTGTATAAGGAGTATTTTTGTCCAGCTTCATATACAATATTTCCTTTAACATCAATGTCAGTTGCCTTAATAACTTTCGCTGAGAAAGAAAGAGCAGAACACATAACAAATAAAGCTAATAATATTTTTTTCATATTTAAACCTCCGAATTATTTAATCTTTTATATAGCTTTTTCTATTATACCATATATATATTTTTATAAAAATTTCAGTAACATATGTTACTAAAAAAACATCACTTAGATAAGTAAGTGATGTCTATTTTAAATAAATTTATTTTTACTTGTTTACCATTTTTGAAAGTAGCTTGTTGAACTAACTTTACCATTTTCATCGTAAGCTTTTAGCAAGACCATCTCTTTCATCATTTTTTTATAGTTTTCTTCTGTACGAATTTTTACCATTTGGATAATAAGTTTTTACTAATCCTTCAGCCTTTACCATTTACTAAATTGAATTCAATAGCTAACTTTACCATTTTCATCATAAATTTTAGCAGGTCCAGTTTGTTGTCCATTTTTTTATAAGTTGCTTTCCATTTTTACTTTTACCATTTTCATAGTAATCTTTTTGAACTCCAACTTGTTTACCATTTTTGGAAAGTAGCTTCACTATATAATTTACCATTTGGGAAAATATAATTTTTGAGCTACCATCTTGAATACCATTTTTAAATTCAGCTTTTAGCTTCTAAAAACACCTTTTTCATTATAAGTTTCAATAGTTCCAGTGTAAGGAGCATTTTGCCCAGACTCATATACAATATTATTTTTCTCTAACCTCTGCATTACTTGCTTTAATAACTTTTTGCAGAGAAAGAAAAGTGCAGAACACATAACAAATAAAGCTAATAATAATTTTTCATTTTTTTGCCTCCAAATTATTTAATTATTTTTTTCATAAGCCTTTTTTTAAATTCTTCAAGACTTATTCCATATCTATTTAATTTTGCCATAAATTGCTTTGGCATTTGAGTAACCAATACCTAATTCGGCACCTAATTCAGCTCTTAAATCAGAAGAGTTATTTTTTTCCTATTAGACCATAATCCATCATTAAATTTAAGTCAAATATATTTTCTGAATTATCTAAGCTAAATCTTGCTTTTTTCAAGTGCAGTGATAATATCCTCAGGAGAAGCATTTTCAACTCCAATATCTCCATCTTTTTGTACCACTTACACGAGAAATATAGGCATTTTTTTGCATTGGGGAAAGTGTTTACATAAAGTATTTTCTTATCTCTTCACCAGCATAGTCAGGGTCTGTTAAAATGATAAGCCCCTTTATTTTCATAGGCTAGTTTTTAAGAATTCAATACTTCTATTTTTTTCTAACAGCATGACCATTGACTTGAAATACTTCTGCATCAACAGCATTTTTTTACTGCTGAAATATCATCCTTTCCTTCAACAACAATAACTTCTTTTTATCTTCTTTTTCATTTTTTTATCCTTATTAAAAATTCTGCATTGTTTGGAGTTCTTGGGAATGGTATTACGTCTCTGATATTTTTGCATACCAGTTAGGTACATCATCATTCTTTTCAAATCCTAGACCATATCCAGAATGAGGGAAACTTCCAAATCTTCTTAAATCTAAATAAAATTCATAATCTTCTTTATTAAATCCCTAATTCATCCATTCTCTTAACAAGTAAAGTCATAGTTGTCTTCTCTTTGAGAACCACCAATTATTTCTCCAATTCCCTGGTGCTAGTAAGTCCATAGCTCTAACAGTTTTATTATCTGCATTAAGTTTCATATAGAAAGCCTTAATATCTTTTGGATAATCTGTTACGAATACTGGTTTTTTTGAAGTATTCTTCAGCTAAAGTATCTTTCATGTTCACTTTGTAAGTCTATTCCCCATTTAACAGGAAATTCAAATTTCTTACCAGATTTTTTTCTAGAATTTCTATAGCCTCTGTATAAGTAACTCTACCAAAATCATTGTTAAGTACATTGTTTAATTTATCAAATAGTCCTTTTTCAATGAATGAGTTAAAGAATTCCATTTCTTCAGGACAGTTATCCATAACATATTTAATGATGTATTTGACCATTGCTTCAGCAAGTTCCATATTAGCTCCTAAGTCAGCAAAAAGCTATTTTCAGGCTCTATCATCCAGAATTCAGAAGCATGTCTTGCTGTATTTGAGTATTCAGCTCTAAATGTAGGTCCAAAAGTATAGATGTTTCTAAAAGCAGCACAGTAAGTTTCAGCATTTAATTGTCCACTAACTGTTAGGTTAGTAGATTTACCAAAGAAGTCTTTAGAAAAATCAACTTCACCATTTTCTTTCTTAGGGACTTTGTTTAAATCAAAAGTTGTAATTCTAAACATTTCTCCAGCACCTTCAGCATCAGAACCTGTTATGATTGGAGTATGCACATAAACAAAGTTATTTTCTTGGAAAAATTTATGTATTGCATAAGCAAGTACAGATCTAACTCTGAATACAGCTGAGAAAGTGTTAGTTCTTGCTCTTAAATGAGCTTTTAGTTCTCAAAAAAATTCAAAAAGTATGTCTTTTATTTTGTAATGGATATTCTAAATCAGCCTTTTTGTAATACTTCAATTTCTTTTTGCTTTAACTTCTAAATCTTGTCCACTACCTTCAGATTTAACAAGAGTTCCTTTTTACTCTAATACTAGAAGCTATTGAAAGTCTTGAAATTTCATCAAAATTTTGCAAGTCCTTCTTCAAAAACTATTTGAACTCCTTTAAAAAAATGAACCATCATTTAATTCAATAAAACCAAATTTCTTTTGATCTCTAATTTTTTTCTTACCCAACCAGAAAGTTCTATCTCTTTGTTTAGGTACTCTTCACCATGTCTAAAAAAATATCTTTTTACAGTAATCATCATAATAAATCCCCTAGTTTTTAAAAATCTTTTTTTCATCAACGATTTCTATACTATCTAAATGTTTTTTTAACCTGTGCTTTTAAACTGATCTAAATACATTCTTCTATATATTTCTCTATCTTTTGTTTCTTCTTCAGTAAGTTTTCTTTCCTTACTTAATTTAGCATAGTAATTAACTTTTTGCTATTATATCTTTCATTTCCATTTTTACACCTCTGTTGAAAAAAATTATAACACTAGCACTTTTTGTTTGTAAAGTTTAATCAGTAGTATGGTTATTATTAACGTATATAATATATCCCATAGAAAGAGATAGTGCAAGTATTGAAGAACCTCCAGCACTTATAAATGGTAAAGGTATACCAAAGACTGGAATTAAACCTATAGCAACTCCTATATTTATAATAACCTGAGTTATTACATAGCCACCTATTCCAGAAACTAAGATATTTATAGAAGTAATTTTTTTGATTTACCAGCGATATTCATTATCAAAACAAATAAAGTAAAGAATAGAAATAAAACTATAAACATTCCAACAAAACCTGTTTCTTCAGCTAGATTTGCTATAGCAAAGTCTGTTTCTACTTCAGGAATATAGTTATATTTTTGAACTCCATTTCCTATACCTTTTCCAAATATTCCACCTGTTCCAAAGGCAATAAGTGATTGATAGATTTGATAGGCATCAACTCTATCATAATTATTATGGAGAATTCCTTCTAAATATACCTTTAATTCTATGTTGCTTATAACCCTGTTAAAACCTTAGATAAAGAAAGAAAGAAAGTGCAGGTGCAGCTAGCAAGTCCTCCAAAGAAAAATAGGATATAGAACTCTATTTGGAATATCTGATAAAAATAACATAAAACCTGCTATTAAAACATAGTGAATAGCAGTTCCCATATCTCTTAAAGCTAAAAGTAATAAAGGCTGCAAAAAGCATCCAGTATAAATAAAAAGCTGTCCAGAAAATTCTTTTTGATAAGAAATTTTTTTCTTTAGTATCTTTTCCTCTTGCAAATATACCAGCTATAGAAATAACAAAAGGAACTTTTTAAGAGTTCTGGTATCTGTAAACTCAATGAACCCTAGACTGAATCCAACCCTTTACCACCATTTACTGTTGGAAATACACTTTCTAGGACCTAAAGCAACAACTATAAAAGAGTACTAAACTAAGAAACAAAGAAAAGAAAGCTCTAAAAAGTGGACCCATCTTATCTGTCTTATCAAAACAAAACCTCCAAATTTTTGGAACACATAAGAATAAAAATTACAAGAGAAAGCCCTAAAAATAATTGATTGTTTAAAAGCTTTTATCCATAACTTTAGCATTATCGAAATCTAGATATTGAACTAATAAAATTAAGAGAACCTATCATTACCAAGATGAAAAGAAATGATATTATTTCTTCTCTTTACTATTTTCTTTTTCTTTTTCTTTTTTTCTTCATCTTTTTCCATTCATCATATTGTGAAAAGCTACTTGATCAGTAGCCCTGTTGTTAAAAATCTATTTTTTTCTTTTCATCTTTTACCTCTAAAAAAATTAATAATTTATATTATAACATATTTTTTTAGTTACAATTATAAAAAAATGATAAAATATAATAAAAAAATTAAAATAGTTAGGGTGAGAGGAATTTTATGAAAATTAAAAAAATATCTTTTTGTTAGTTTTACTTTTTTTAGCTTTTAATCTTTTTGGGAGCTAATAGTAAAAAAATATTTCAATAGTTCAAAAGCTTAAATATATCAAAAAAAGGCTTTTTAAATGGACCTGTAAAAACTTACTATAAAAAAATGGGAAAAATTAAAATCAAAAAGAGTATTATACAGGTAATAGAAAGACTGGAATATGGCAATATTATCATGAGAAATGGAAAGATAAAGAACAGAAGTAATGTTTAATGCCTTATCTAAAAGATGAAGAAGCCATTGTTAAGACTTATGATGAAAAAGGGAGTTATCATAAGCTCAGGTAAGGTTATAAATGGTGAAATGGTTGATGTTTGGACTTATTATGATGAAATGGGAAGAAAACTAAATACTTATGACTTAACAAAGGGAGTAATAGTAACTTATAGTGAAAAAAAGGGAAAAGTGATACTTCAAGTCTCTGAAAAAAGCCTTTACTTAACCGTTTAGAAGAAATAATGGTGGAGGTGAATAATGACAGAGCTAGAGCTAATGAGGAAAAAAATTGATGAAATTGATGAAAAGCTTTTTAGTTTTGTTTTAAAGAAAGATTAGAAGTTTCAAAACAAATTGGGTATATTGAAGAAAAAAATATAAGATGAGTATTTTTTTGATCCTGAAAGAGAAAAACAAATAATATCAGAGGCAACAGAAGCTATGTCTGATAATGAAAAAAATATACAGAAAGTTTTTTTACATAATTTAATGGATATAAGTAAGGAGGTTCAAAGTGAATGAGGAAAATTTGGACTTTTAGGTAAAAAAAGCTTTTCACATTCTCTATCACCACTTCTACACAAGGTCTTTTTTTGAAGAATTTGGAGTAGAGGCTGAATACAAGCTATATGAAGTTACTGAAACTGAAAATAGATAATTTTAAAAAGCTATATGCTTGAAAAATTCTATTGAAGGAGTGAAATATAACTGTTCCTTATAAAAAAAGTATTTCTTTAGATAAATTAGATTTCATCAGTGATGAAGCTAAAAGCAATTGGTGCTATAAATCTTCTATATAAAAAGACAATAAGTTCTATGGAGATAACACAGATTACTATGGCTTTTTAAACAGACACTTATTAGTAATCAAAATAGAGCCAAGTGGAAAAAGAATAGCTATTATCGGTAGAGGTGGAGCTAGTGCCAGTGTGTATAAAGTTTTTAAAGGATATGGGAGCAGAAGATATAACTTTCTATTTTAGAAAAGGATAAATTGAGTGAGATAGAATTTCCAGAAAATATAGAAGGCGATATAATAATAAATACAACTCCTGTTGGAATGTATCCTAATATTGAAGATAATATTGTAGATGAACAAATTTTTAAAAAAATTCAAAAATAGCTATAGACTTAATATACAATCCTTTAGAGACAAAAATTTTTTTAAAAAAATAGCAAGAGAAAATGGTTTAAAAACTATAAATGGAATGGAAATGTTGATAGAACAAGCCTTAAAGACAGATGAAATTCTGTATGATATTGTCTTATCAAATCAACTTAGAGAAAAAAATAATAAAAAAATAATAAAGAGGGTTAAAGAGTTTTATGAAAGATAATGATAATTAATGGATCTAACTTAAATATGTTAGGTATAAGAGAAAAAATATCTATGGGACTTTCACTTATGAAGATCTATGTAAGTATATAGAAACTTATCCAAACTATAAGGAGAAAGATATTGATTTTACATTTTTACAAACTAATCATGAAGGTGAAATAGTTGATTACTTACATAAAAGCTTATACAGAAAAAAATATGATGGTATTGTTTTTGAATGCAGGGGCTATACTCACACATCAGTTGCTATACATGATGCAATAAAGGCAGTTAGTATTCCCACTGTGGAAGTGCATATCTCAAATATTCATGCTAGAGAAGAGTTTAGAAAAGTTTGTGTGACTTCACCTGCCTGTGTTGGACAGATAACAGGGACTAGGAAAGTTAGGCTATGTTTTAGCAGTTGTATATTTAACAGAAGAAAGGAAAAAAATAAATATGAAATTAATATCTTGGAAACGTAAATGGAATTAGAGCAGACTATAAAGAAAGGTTTTTTTAGATTATTTTAATGAACAAAATGCTGATATATTCTGTTTACAAGAAACAAAAATTAAGTGCAGGACAATTAGATTTAGAATTAAAAAGGTTATCATCAATATTGGAACTATGCTGAAAAAAAGGGTATTCAGGAACTGCAATTTTTTTACTAAGGAAGAACCTTTATCAGTTAGTTATGGTCTAGGTATAGAAGAACATGACAAAAGAAGGAAGAGTTATCACTCTTGAATTTGAAAAAATTCTATATGATAACAGTTTACACTCCTAACTCTAAAGATGAACTTTTAAGACTTGACTATAGAATGGTATGGGAAGATGAATTCAGAAAGTACCTAAAAACTTTAGAAAAAGAAGAAACCTGTGGTTGTTTGTGGAGACTTAAATGTTGCCCATAAAAGAAATAGATTTGAAGAATCCAAAGACTAATAGAAGAAATGCAGGATTTACTGATGAAGAAAGAGGTAAATTTACTGAGCTTTTTAGAAAGTGGTTTCATCGATACATTTAGATATTTTCTATCCTGACTTAGAGCATGCTTACTCTTGGTGGTCATATAGAGCAAATGCAAGAAAAAAATAATACAGGGTGGAGAATAGATTATTTTGTTGTGTCTAAGGCTCTTGAAAAATATCTAGTAGATGCAGAAATTCATGCTCAAACAGAAGGATCAGACCATTGTCCAGTGGTGCTATTCTTAGATTTTAAAAAAATAATTTATTATTAATAAAAAAAGTTAGACAATATATTTTTACGGAGGTATTTTATGAAAAATTCAAAAAACTTTTTGGGCTATTTGCCTTTCTGCTAGTATGTGGTAATGCAAATGCTACGTCAGTAGGAATACCTGAGGAATATCCTGGTATTAGATATGACTATAATAATGTCAATGTAAGTCTTCCAGCTTTTTAATTTTACAGAAAAATTTGACTGATGGTGGAAACTATATAAGAGTAGGAGGAAATTCTACATTAGATATAGCTTCTAATCTAGATATTAATCTGACAAGTAACATACCGTCAACAGGAGCATATGGAAATTTAGTAGGTTTTGGTGCATATGGAACAAAATAATGGAGCACCTACTATAAATGCTAAGGATGTTAAAAATAAAGGTTGAAGTTGGAGCAGACTGATTACTACAATGGGACCTTTTGGAATGTTAATACGTGACGGAGCTAACTATTCTGGAGGAAATATAGATATAAATTTAATTACAAATAGTAATTCTAATGGACAAGATATAACAGCTCTATCTTATGGGCTAGATAATGAAAAATGTAACAAGAGAATATAATTCAACAATGAAAGTTAAAGATGTAAATATAAAAATAGTAAATAATCAAGTTTTAACAAATGGACTTGATGACAACGACTTAATTGGATTAGAGCAGATTGGAGATGAAAATCAAAAAAACAAACTTTGTATCAACAGGAAATTTGAATATAGATATAGATGATAAATTGAATAGTGCTCAGTATCATGTAGCGACTGGAATAGTTATTGAAGGTGGTAGTGCAACAAAAATGACTTTAAATAATTCAAATATTAAAATAAAGTCAAAAAAACAGATAATGACTATGTAGGAGGGGCTATTGTTTTAGGGTTTTCCAGATTATGAAGCTACAACAACAGGGGCAAGGAGCAATTTTTAGAATCTAAAGGAAAGATGGTTTTTAGATACTACAGAAGCACCTGATGTGGCAACATTAAATTTACATGGACATGGTAGCTTATTTAAAGCAGATTTTGAAAAACAGTTCAACTGAAATAAAAATCTGGAGGAACTGCTATCAGATTTGCTGGAATTTCTCAAGCATTAAATGCTGATGGAGAAAATACTAAACCTGGAAGAGATTTAACTATAAATTTAAAAATGCTAAAATTACTACTTCAGCTACTGCACCTTATTCTGCTCCTTTAATCGTTGTTGAAGATGGTGTTAAAAAAATGCAACTTTCAATTTATCAGGTACTCTGAAGTATAGCAAAAGCAACTGATCAAAAATCAATTACTTTTTAATTAAAGGAAATGATACTGATGTAACTTTAAATATAGATAATGGGGCTAAAATTAAAGGAACAGTCTATAGAGCTACTTCTAGTGAAATAACAACTAATATTACAAATAATGCTGTTTGGTCAGTACCTGCAAACAGTGGAAGTACTTATTCTTCTAATTTAACTCTAAAAAAATGGAGGAACTTTTAATCTATCAGATGAAAGTCATCCAGATGCTAGTGGAATTAATTATTATGAGATTAAAATTTTTAATAGAGCTGAAGATGGAGGAAAAATCCTTAATGATAATGGAATAATAACTATGGCTAATACTCATACAATGATGAAGTTGAAATCTATGGTAATTATGAAGGTAAAAATGGAGCTAAAATTAAAATGAATACATTGTGGAATGCTCCAGGAGATGCTGATGGAGCAAACTCACAATCAGATATATTGAAAAATCTTAGGTGGAGGTGCTTCAAAAATACGGTTTTTGCTACTGGAGTTACAGAAATTGTTCCTGTGTCTGTTAATGGAAAAGAAAATCTAATAGATGGAAATATTCAAAAAGGTGGCTCAAGCTATAAATACTATACCTGTTGTAGTTGCTGATAAAAGTCACGAGGAACTTTCGTAGGAAAAGCTCAGACAACTGGAGCAGGAGAAGTTCAACTTACAAGTAAATTAAATAGTAATGGTCAAAGAATATTCTTCTGGACATTGAATGCCCTAGATGGAACTAATCCTTATGATGATGGTACAAGTAAAAACTATAGCTCAGGAAAGGCTAGAACAATACTTAATTCATCAGTGGCTGGATATATAAATACAGCTAAGGTAAATATGGATTTAGGTTTTTACTAGTTTATCAACTTTACATGAACGTAGAGGAGAAAATGCTCTAGACGTAAATAATAAAAAAGAGTCAAGCTTGGGGCTCGTATAATAGGTCAACACTCAAAAAGATGAAGGAAAAAGAAAGATTTAACTATGAAACAGATATATATGGAGTACAAGCAGGATATGATTTCAACATAAAAAAATTCAGAAGATGGAAACAGATATACAGGATTCTATTTTACAAATACAACAGCAAGTACAGATTTCTATGATAGATATAGAGCTCAAAATGGTGTCATAGCTTCTGATAAATACACAGGTAAAGTTAAGACTAAAGATTTTAGTTTAGGGTCTTACAACAACAAAAATACTATAATAATGGTTTCTATTTAGACTTAGTGGGACAATTGTCTTTTTATCAATAATAAATACAATTCAAGAGATGGAGTATCTGCTAAACAAAGAGGAAAATGCTTTAGCATTCTCAGTTGAAAGGTGGAAAAAAATTATGGTTTAGGGAAGTAATTGGGCAATTGAACCACAAGCTCAATTAATCTACCAATACTTAAATTTAAAAAGATTTTAATGATGGGGTACGTGAAGTTCATCATGGAAAATGATTCTGCTCTTCGTGCTAGATTAGGTTTTAGAACTACATATAAAAAAAGTCATTCTATTCTATAGCTAATGTATGGCATGATTTCAGTAACACAACAGAAGCAAATATAGGTTCTGATAGAATTAAAGAAAAAAATATTCTGCAACTTGGGGAGAAATTGGACTAGAGTACAACTTCCAATAACAAATAGTGCTTATGTCTACTCAGACGTAAGATATGAAAGATCGTTCACATCAAATCCTAAACATAAAGGATATCGTGGAACAGTAGGATTTAAATATACATTCTAATTGATAAGAAAAGGGGCTGTTGCAAATTAAATAGTTGAGTCCTCAAAAAGAAAAAAAGATGCTAAAAAAACATTTTTTTGTACTTTTAGCATCTTTTTAAATTTAAAAAGTATATTACATAAATTTTTGGAAATTTTCTTCAAAAATTTAATATAATATACTTATGATAAAAACCAATTAATAATAACAAATTTTTTTCACTTTTTCAAGATAAACTTTTTACATCAATAAAGATATTGATAAAGATGATCCTGTTAGACTACTTAGCGCCATTCTGGAGGAAATGGATTTTTTTCTAATTTAATGCAAGTATTTCCTAACAAAAACTAAGGTACATCCTGTTAATATGTTTGCAGTAATTATCTATGCTTATTCAAGAGGAATATATTCTACTAGAGATATTGAGTATCTTTTGCAAAAGATAGCCAAAAGAGCTCAATATTTATTAAATCCACCTAATATACCTGATTATTCAACTATTGCGCGCTTTCTTTCAAAAGCTACTGATGTTATCCATGAGTTGTTCACTCAATTTCTAGATAAACTTTTTAAATTAAGTGAAATTTCTACTGAAACTATTTACATTGATGGTACTAAAATAGAAGCTTATGCTAATAAATATAGTTTTTGTTTGGAAGAAATCCACTTTTAAAAATATAAAGAAAGACTTGAAGAGAATATATTAGAGTTGATTGATGACTTTAATAGATATTTTGATAAAGATTTTGATAATATTTTTAGCGTTTTTTTCATATTTAGAGAATTTAAATATTCAAAAAGTACATGGTAAAGGTAAAAAGAAAAAGTAAAGAACAGATATTGCTAGAAAAGGCAGAATCATATATTGAAAGATTAAAAAAATATACTAACTATTTAGAGATTTTAGGTAAAGAAATAGTTTTTTTCAAAAAACAGATAATGATGCGACATTTATGAGAATGAAGGAAGACTACATGCGCAATGGTCAATTAAAGCCTGGATATAATCTTCAAATTGGAGTTATTAGCGAATATATAGCTTCTATGAAATTTTTCATAATCCTTCAGACTCTAAAACTTTAATTCCATTTCTTGAAAAAAATTAAGTCTCAAAATATTGAAATTATGAATGTTGTAGCTGATGCTGGTTATGAAAGTCTTTCTAACTATGAGTATTTAGAAAACAACAATTATGTATCATACATAAAACCAATATATTATGAGAAATCAAAGACAAGAAAGTATAAAAAAGATTTGAATAGAGTAGAAAATTTAGATTATGATGAAAAAGAAAATAGATTATTTAGAAAAGATGGACTGGAATTAGAATTTCAATATTATTCAAAAGATAAAAAAATCAGTATATTTTTAAAAAAATCCAGAAACGGAAAAAAACTAGTAAAAATATAATAAAGAATTTAGAAGATTATCAAAAATATCAAAAAGTAATATAGAAACTGAAATAGAAAGCAACTTAGGATGAATAGGAGTATTCAAGTAGAAGGTGCTTTTTGCAGTTTTAAAAAGAAGATATGAATTTGCGCAAAATTAAAAAGTTAGAGGGAAAGAGAGTGCAAAGAGAGAAATAGCACTATTTTGTATAGCCTATAATTTTTAATAGATACCTTGCAAAAATTAATTAGAAAAAACAAGGAGTAATATTGCATCCATTAAAAAAATAGCTTAAAAAAATAAAAATGATGGACTTGTATTAAATTGTCTCAAAAACAAAAATAGAAATCAAAAATAAGATAAAATTTTAAAAAGATTTCTATTATTGAAAGAAAAAGGCTATCACAAATTAATGATAAAAATCATCAATTTGCAACAGCCCTTACTTTTTTTAATCTTTTATTAGCTCTCTTAGATTTTTAACAACCTTAGTTGGATAGACTTTTAATCTTTCAATATCATTCTCATCATGCACACCAGAACAAACCATTATAGTTTCAATGTTCCCTTCATAACCAAGTTTAATATCAGTTTCTAGATTATCACCTAATAGAATTATATTTTTCCTTTTTAAAGTTCTTATCTTCTAAAAAGAATATTTAATATTGTTTGATAGGGTTTTACCAACTTTAATAGCTTCAACTCCTGAAGCATATTCAAGCATATTTACTGTTGCTCCATTACCTAAATCGAAAAGTCCATTGTTTGCAAGTAATCTATCAGAGTTAGTTGCAATGAATTTAGCACCAGCTAAAATATGATGAAGGGCTTCACTATATTTAGTGTAATTTGCCTTTCTATCTAAAACCTACAACAACAAAATCAGCCTTTATCCTCAACGAAAAATAAAAGTTTTTCTTCTTTTTAAAAGCTTCTTCTAAGCCACTTTCACCTATCATAAAGCATTTTTCTTTCTGAATAATTTTTAGCAATATATTTAGCAGTAGCTATTGCTGATGTGAAGAAATCATCTTCTTTTATATTTTTTTAAAAGCCTAAATTTAACATATGTTCCTTAGCTTGAGTTTTAGTTCTTGTTGCATTATTTGTTAAAAATATATATGGAAAGCCTTTTTTTCTTGTAAATAGGCGATAAATTCTCTAGCTCCATCAATATTTGTATTCCCACTGTACATAGTTCCGTCTAAATCTATAAGATATGTTTTCATAATTTCACCTCTTGTCTATTATACAGTAAAATAAAAAAGGACTGCAATTTTTACAGTCCTTAATTAATATTAATCTACTTGTCTGTCATCTACAAAGTTTGATTGTCTTTTTAAAAGTTACCATTTTCATCATAAAATCTTCATTATTCCATTTTTTTCTTACCATTTTTGAAAGTAACTTCTTCACTTACTTTTACCATTTTCATGGTAAACCTTAACTATTCCTTCTATAACTCCATTGTTATAAGGAATTTCACCTTCTAATTTACCATTTTCATGAGTAACCTTTTAATACTCCTACTTTCCTTATCATCTTTAAAAAGTAACTTCACTTAATAATTTACCACTAGGATAATATTTTCTTTAGATATACCATTCTTTTTATCGTTAGCATATTGAGTTTCATATTCTAATTTTCCATCTTTATCATACATCTTAGTAAGACCATTAAGTTGATTATATTGATATGAAAAGTTCTTCTACTAGCTTTTCCATTCTCTTGATATTGAATGATTTTACCATCTAAAAACATCATTTTTTTGTAATTAGAACTAATTTTGATTTTTACCACTTTCATAATAAAGTTTTGCAGGGCCATTTAAAGAACCCATTAAGAAAGTTTTGTTCAGACATTAATTTTACCACTAGGATAATATTCTTTTGAAATTCCATTAGGTTGCCCTTCTGTAAAATATGCCTCAGCTAATAAAAATACCCTTTATCAGAGAAATATCTTGATAGACCATCTATTTTTACCATTTTTTTATAAGAAATTTCTTTTTCAACTTTGCCATTAGGATAGTAATATTTTTCTAAACCATCTATTTTTATCATTTTTGTAGTTTGCCTCATATTTTAAAAATTCCATTTTCAGAATAACTTTTTACAGCTCCATTGACTAAAAGCATTTTTGGAAAGTTTCTCTTTGTACCTTTCCATTAGGGTAATATGTAAAAGTTTTTCCATCTAATTTCCCATCTTTTAGACTTATAACAGCTTCAAGCTTACCATCTTTTTGATTTCTTTTTCAACTATTCCAGTAAAAGGAGTCTTTTCATTTTCGAAAATAAGCTATACCATTATCAGTTCTTGTCATACTTTTCATAAGGAACTTTTTTTAACATTTCCTTTCTGAAAAAGCTAAAACTGAAGTTAATATAAAATAAAAGCTATTAATGATTTTTTTCATATTTAAACCCTCCCAATTATTTTTTTGAATATATTGTATAACACCTCTATTATAACATTTGTAATATATGTTATAGAAATATTTTAGTAATAATTTTTTTATTCAATTCAGATAGATGACGAAGTTTATTATTTCCGTTCATATATAAAAATAAAAAGTTGTTAAATAATTTGTTATAAAATTGCAGTTATTATATAATGAAAATATAAGAATATTAAAAAAAGAATAAGGAGTGATAAGATGAAAAAAAGTTATTATTCTTATTATTTATGTTAATATTATCAATATCAGCTAGTTCAAAAAAATTTTTAAATATCATCCAAAAAAACAAAAGGAAGAACTTAAAGAGTTAATTGAAAATGAAAGTGTTTATCTTGGTGATATAGATACATCGGCTATTACAGATATGTCCTATTTATTTATAAGAGACAAAAATAAAATAGATGCCTGTGGGACAACCTATGAGTATATAACTACAAAAAAAGAACAAACTTTTTCAGGGTATAGGAAAATGGAATACTTCAAATGTAACTGATATGGAAGGTCTATTTCTATAAAAATGAAAGATTTTTAATGAAGATATATCAGCTTGGAATACATCAAAAAGTGGAGAATATGTCAAGTATGTTTGAAGATGCAGACAGCTTTTAATCGATCACTAAATAATTGGGATGTATCAAAAGTTAAAAACAATGAAAAAAATATGTTTAGAGGAGCAATATCATTCAACCAACCATTAAATAAATGGAATGTAGGGTGAAGTAATGGATATGGAAGAAATGTTTGAGGCTGCTTACAAATTCAATCAAAAATATTAATTCATGGAATGTATCTAAGGTAAAGAATATGTCATATATGTTTAATAGTGCAAAAAGAATTTAATCAACCATTGAATAATTGGAATGTATCTAGTGTTGAAGATATGACTTGTATGTTTAGATATACTAAGAAATTTAATCAAGCTCTTAACTCATGGAATGTTTCAAAAGTAAAGTATATGGAAGAGATGTTTTTTGAAGCAGTATCATTTAATCAAAGTCTTAATCGTTGGAATGTATCGAATGTTAAAAATATGGCTCGTATGTTTTGTGATGCAAAAAAATTTAATCAAGATTTAAGTATGTGGAAGGTACAAGGGGCAACTGATACTGTGAATATGTTTTTAGGTTCACCTTTAGAAAATAGAAAACCTAAATGGGAAGGACAATAAAAAAAGGTGTGCTCATGGAGATAAATATAATTCGTGGACAAAATCAAATAGGTGGTTCTATAATAGAAGTCTCATCTAAGAATACAAAAATTATTTTAGATGTTGGTAGTAACTTAGATGATAAAGAAATAGTAGTTCCTGAAATTGAAGGACTATTTAAGGGAGAAGCTAAGTATGATGGAGTTTTAATTAGTCACTACCATAGTGATCATGAGGGCTTAGCAACAAAAATTCTTCCTGAGATACCAATATATATGGGAGAAAAAAAGCTATGAAATACATAAGGTTACAAGAGAATATATAAAAAAAGAATATTTAAAAAGAACCTAGAGCTTTTTAAATCAGACGAAGCAAGTTTCTTATAGGAGATATAAAAAAATTACACCTTATCTTTGTGACCATTCAGCTTTTTGATTCTCATATGTTTTCTATTGGACTGTGAGGGGAAAAAAAGATATTATACACAGGAGATTTTTCGTTCTAATGGAAGAAAAATTTTTTTCAGTCATTATTGAATAAGTTACCTAAAGTAGATGCTCTTATAACAGAAGGGAACTAATCTTTCAAATGACAAAAATAGGAAAGATAAAATTTGACTGAGAAAAGAACTTGAAAAAGAGAGGAATAGAACTTTTTAGAAGGAAATGATAGACCTGTGTTTGTATTAATGGCAGGAACAAATATAGATAGAATAGTTACTTTTATATAAGATTGCAAATGCAACTAAAAAGACTATTTCTATTAGATACTTATGTAGGAGTAATTACAGATACTATAGGTGGAAATATTCCTAATCCTAAGACATTTTCTAAGGTTAAAAATATTCCAAACAAGTTCAAGAAAAACATGAAATTTTTAGAAAAATTATCCAAAAAAATAAAAATTTGGAAAAAAATAAAATAGCTAAGAGCAATTTTTTTAATGTGTATTAGAACTTCAATGAAAAAAAGTATTTAGAAAAGTTATCCAAAAGAATTTTTCTTTTTGAAGGCTGTACAATGTTCTATTCAATGTGGGAAGGGTTACAAAAAAACAAGAAAAATACGAAAAGAGTTTTCTAGAAATTCATGGAAGAAAAAAAGGGGTAAAAAGTTATATCCTTACACACAAGTGGACATGCAGATGAAAAAAAGACTTTGATAAATTAATAAAAAAGTTGAGCCTAAAATCATAATTCCAGTTCATACAGAGAAATTCTGAATGGTTCAAAAAGATATGAAAATTGTGAAGTTATTTGTGATAAAAAAATATAATTAAAAAATATAAAAAAAAATAGGAGGGGTTATTATGTCGACATATTCAAAAAGATGAAATTATAAAAAAATTGGAAGTAGCAAAATCTGAGATGGGAAATTTTTATAGTCAAGATTTTTGTAAATTATAGAGGAAAAAAACATCAGATAAAGAAAGGGATTATTATACAGAAATTATTGCAGAAATGGTTACTAGATAATATTGAATTATTTAATGATATAAAAAATGATAAGTAGAGAAAAATAGTTATAAAGTGGATAGTCATGATGGGAAAAATTAAAAAAATGAAAAATCAGAGCGTGAAGAAGAAAATTATTGCTATGAAATTATTTGATTTTTCACAAAAATCAAGGGAAAAGTTTTTGATATAATTGGAAAGATTATAGATTATCAAACTCCTTTAAAAAAATATACAAACAGATAAAGCTGGGAAAAATAGATTTACTTGCTTATAATGAAGAAGAAAAAAACTCTAAGAATTTTTAGAATTAAAGAAATCAGATAGTGAAAGAAACAATGTTAAGATGTGTACTAGAAGCCTATACTTATTTAAAAGATTGTGGATAAAGCTAAACTTTTAAAAAGATTTTTGGACTACCAGAAAATACAAAAATTAAAAGCTTGTCCATTTGTATTCTATGGAAAAAGAACAATATAAAGAAATGAAAGCAAGAAAGATAGAAAAACATTTAGAAAAAGATTTAATAGAAAGAATTAGGTATAGAAGTAATATATTTGAAAGAAAAAAAGATGGGAGAATATATGTAGTTAAAAAAATAATTGATAAATAAAAAAAGGAAATGTTCCAGCATTTCCTTTTTGCATTCTGATTTATAATCTTTTAGAGATTAAAATAATGCGACTATCGTAGTCTAATTTAATTATAGCATTTATTTTTATAGATTTCAATGATATAATTTAAAAAGCATTATGGTTGCATTTCTCTTTTAGAGAGGAAAAGAATAATGCGTAACATTGTCATAGTATTAATGATAGTAATTTTCTTTTTACTATCTAAAAAAATCTTTACTAATTTTTTTAATTAGTAATATTTTTATGTGGGTAAATTGTTCCAGTAATTTACCTGCTTTTTATTTGAAAAAAAGAGGCTGTTGCAAAAATTTTTGAATTCTAAAGTAAAAATAAGTGAGTTACAATGGAAATTTTTAGATAAAAATCAAATAGAATGAGCCAAGCAAATGCAGGAGTGTTTAAGTGTAACGAGTTTCTGATTTCTTAGAAGCACTTAGCAATTTATTGCTTAGAGCTTTTATGATGCAGATTTTTGATTTTTATCGTTAAGAAATTTACTCAGTAACGAACTATTTTTTTACTTTTTTTATGAATTTGCAACAGCCACTTTCATATATATAAAGGGTTTATGAAGAACAATTTTATTGAAATTTCTTTAAAAAAACAATATGGTTATCATCTAAATCTATTAAAAACATTAGATTTTTTTCATGAACTTCATTTGCAAGAATTTTTCTTAGCAAGACTTGTTTCAATTTCTCTTTGAATATATCTTCTTAAAGGTCTTGCACCATAATGAGGGTCATAAGCATTGTTAGCTAAATAGTCAACCATCTTATCAGAAAAATTCAAGTGTAATATGTTTAGGTTTTAATTTGTTTTCTAAATCTTTTTAGACTCAATTTAACAATTTCTTTAATAGCTTCTAAATCTAAAGCTTTGAAAAGTGATTATTTCATCTATTCTGTTTAAAAAAATTCAGGTTTAAATCTAGCTTTTTAATTCATCTGCCACTCTTTTCTCTTGTACTTTTCAGAAAGAGCTGGATCTTCAAGTATTAAATGGCTTCCTATATTAGATGTCATAATGATTAAAGTGTTTTTAAAGTCCACTATTCTTCCTTGTCCATCTGTAAGTCTACCATCATCTAAAACTTGTAATAATACATTGAATACGTCAGGGTGAGCCTTTTCAATTTCATCAAATAGGATTACTGAATAAGGTTTAGTTCTAATAGCTTCTGTAAGTTGTCCTCCTTCTTCATATCCAACATATCCAGGAGGTGCACCTATAAGTCTAGTAACTGAGAACTTATCCATGTATTCACTCATATCTATTCTGACAACATTATCTTCACTATCAAATAAATTATATGCTAGAGTCTTAGCAAGATATGTTTTACCTACCCCAGTAGGTCCTAAGAATATAAATGAACCCATAGGTCTGTTAGGATCTTTTAAACCTGCAACTGATCTAAGCATAGTATCAGCAACAGCTCTAACAGCTTCATCTTGTCCTTTAACTCTTTCTTTTATATGGTCTTCAAGATGTAACATTTTTTCTTTTTTAGTTTCAGTAAGTTTTGATACAGGAATACCTGTCCATCTTGAAACGATATCTGCAATTTCATCAGCAGTAACTTCTTGTTTTTAATAAAGAATTTTCTTTTCCATCTTTATCAACCTTATTTTGTTGTTCTTGTAATTCTTTTTCAAGAGTTGCTAGTTTTCCATATTTCAATTCAGATAATTTTGTTAAATCGTACTCTCTTTCAGCTTTTTCCATTTCAAGTTTAACATTTTCAATTTCTCTTTTAATATTCTTAATCTTAGCGATGTCTTCTTTTTCAAGTTCCCATTTAGATGTTAAAACTTTCTTTTCTTCATTTAATTCAGCTAATTCTTTTTCTATAACTTTTAATCTTTCTTTTGAAGCATCATCAGTTTCTTTTTTTCAAGTGCTTTGATTTCAATTTCTAATTGTAGAGCCTTTCTTGTCAATTGATCAAGTTCTTCAGGCATAGAGTCAATTTCTGTTCTTATCATAGCAGCAGCTTCATCTATTAAGTCGATAGCCTTATCAGGAAGCTTTTCTATCACTAATATATCTTTGGCTAAGTGTTGCAGCTTCAACTATTGCAGTATCTGTTATTCTAACTCCATGATAAGTTTCAAATTTATCTTTAAGTCCTCTTAGTATTGAAATAGTATCATCAACATTAGGTTCATTTACTAATATTGTTTGGAATCTTCTTTCAAGAGCAGGGTCTTTTTTTCTATATATTTTCTGTATTCATCTATTGTAGTTGCACCAATAACTCTTAATTCTCCTCTTGCTAGCATAGGTTTTAACATATTTCCAGCATCAAGAGAACCTTCTCCCTTACCAGCTCCAACTATAGTATGAATTTCATCTATGAAAAAGAATGATATTTCCATTTGATTCTTCAACTTCTTTTTAAAACACCTTTCATTCTTTCTTCAAATTCACCTTTGTATTTAGCACCTGCAACTAAAAGCTCCCATATCAAGAGAGAATATCTTTTTTTATTCTTTAAAGCTTTCAGGAACGTCTCCATTTAAAAATTCTTTGAGCAAGTCCTTCAACTATTGCAGTCTTACCAACCCCAGGTTCTCCAATTAAAAATAGGGTCATTCTTTGTTCTTCTTGAAATTATTTGTATTGCTCTTCTGATTTCAGAATCTCTACCAATGATAGGATCCATTTTTACCTTCTCTAGCAAGTTCAACTAAATCTTTTTGCATATTTTTTTCCAAAACTTCATAAGTTGCTTCTGGGTTTTGATTATCTACTTTTCTGTTTCCTCTTATACTCATCAATACCTCCATGTATTTTTTTCTAAACTGATACCCAATCTTTTTAAAAAATTGGCATTTCTTCAATCATAGCTTTAAAAAAATATGTTCTACACTTAAAAAAAGCTATCTTCCATTTCTTTCATAATCATTTCTGCACGATTTAAAAATGCTATTTGTCTTTTTGATCAAGTGAAATATTTTTCATTGCTAACTTTCACTTCAACTTTTGGATAATTACTCATTTCTTTTTTTCTAATTCAGAAATGATATATTTCAAATTCAAATTCATTTTTTTCAATCACTCTTGGGAATTAATCCATCGTTTTGCATAAGTAATCCTAAGGCAAGTGCTTCAGGTCTTATACTTTGTTGCATATTTCCCTTGCTGATATCCACAGCTAAGTTAATTGCAGTAATAGTATTTTTCCGTAAATTGATTTGGACTCATCATAATAAACCTCCCTAACATTTATTATTTCTAATATATATCTAAATTTTTTTAAACAATTTTATGCCTCTAATTTTTTTAGCGAGGAACTAGCTATCAAAAGTATGATAGCTATTCCTACATAAAAATAATATAGAGGGGAGAACTATTAGCACTCTATTAAGTAGGTTGCTAATAATCATAAACTATATATATCATATATAAAATAAAAATGTCAAGAGTTTTTTTAAAAAAATTTAAAATTTTTTTTTGAGAAAACTAAAAAAATATTATTATATAATGTAAGAAATATAAGTGAAAGATATGGGGGATATAGAATGGGAATTTTTTTATAGTTGCAATATTTTTACTCTTAATAGGATACCTATTTATTAGTATAGCGAAAAATATCTGGAGAAAAGAGCTAATGAAATAAAAAAATCTTTAGAAAATAACAAAAGAAAAATCTACTTGAAACAGAGGGAACTTTAGAGCTTATTAAAGATAGAGGGAGGTCAGCGTTTCTCGATCATTTGATGTGAGAATAGAATTTAAAAAAATCAGAATGGGGAAAATTTTTAGCTATGATAAAACATATACTTCTTCAGAAAGTAGAGCTTCTTTTTTTATGGAAAGTGTGAAAATAAAGGGGAGGTAGCAGTTACTGTTATCTATAATAAAAAAATCCAAGTGAATATTATATTAAAGAATTAGAAAGAACTTGAAGTAAGTGAAAAATAGTAAAATTGCTCTAACTATTATAGGGGGCTATATATTCTTGCGGGCTTATGTACGATATATGTTGGAATTAAATAAAAAAAGCAGGAGTTGATGCAACAACTCCCACATAAAAAGCTTAATACATTTTTAGATAACAGTAAGAAAAAATAACTGTTATCAGTGTAATCAAGTAAAAATTTTTCAACCTATTCACCTCCTTTTTAGAAGCTCATAGGAGGAAAAAAATAGCAAATAAATTATATCATTGACAATAAGAAAAATAAAGATTATAATTAGTTGTAATCAGGTAAATAAATAATAGCAACTACTAACTGCAATTAGTAGTCTTTTTATTTTTTTAGTTCTTATTTTATGTATTTTTTTCTGATTCAGCTAACAATTTGTCAACATATTTATTTAATTCACTTTTTAGGAATTTCTTTTTTTGTATAATATGCAACAGATGTTAAAAGTATCAGCAGGTTTAGCGTTTTTTTAAAAACGATAGTGTACATAAAGTTTTGCCCATCAACATATTTTTTTTCAACATAGGCTTTTTCCCATTTTTTTAAAGAACCTTTATTTTGAAGATCTCTAGAAGCATCTTCCTTTTAAAAATTTTATTAAGTTCAGCAGCATCAGGGTTTTTCAATTCCATACCAATATGAAATAGTTGTTGCACTTTCGTCCTCAACTTTTTGCATAGAAATACTTCCTTCTGAATCACTAACTACTTTTATAACCTCTTTCTTCTGCTCTTTTTGAATTAACAAAACTAGGAACAGCATAAGAAGAAGCAACCAAAAATCATAAATAAACCTAAAAATTAACTTTTTTTCATAATTTCTCTCCTTAAATTATATTATTTTAAAAACACTTTCAGCATCATTTAAAAATTTTTATCTATTATTTTATTTAATTTTTCACCTGATAAATTTTCTTTTGGTCATATATAAAACTGAAATATGACAATCTTTTTACTTTTTTTGTTTTTTTAGGAACAAAAATTATATGTGTATACATCTAGATATCTAAATTTATTTACATAAGCTCTATTATTTTGAACAGAACTTATGAATTGAGCCTCACTAGGTGTATTTTCTTTTTCCATATCACTTATATATTTTGAAGATTTATTTGGTATTTCAAAAAAAGTGAAATTGATATTCCTGTTCCATCGGGTTCCATTTTTTTGAAATAAAAAAATATTTCTGGAATATCATTATCTACTTTATAACCAAGTTGGGATAATTTTATCTGTATTTACATATTTAGGTGCAGCAAACGATATAGCTCCTAAAATTAGAAATAATCCTAGTATAAATTTTTTTCATAAATTCTCCTCTATTTTAAAAAGACTTTCAGCTTCATTTAAAGAACTATCAACAGCTTTATTTAAAGTAGCTCCTGATAAATCTTTTTCTGTCATATATAAAACTGAAATATGACAAGCTTTTTGATTTTTTTGTTTTTTTAGGAACAAAAATTATATACATATATTTCTCCATCTTTGTATTTATTTACAAAAAGCTCTATTATTTGCAACAGGAGCTAAGAATTGAATATTAGCTGGTTTAGAAGCCTTCATAGCATCAGCTATTGATTGTGGAGTATTATTTTCCAAATGGATAAAATTGCTACTGATATAGCACTTCTTGAGTAACTTTTTCCTAGTCCAAATATATCTTTATCGTCAGTTGTAATTTCATAACCAGCACTTTGGATTTTTGTTGTATTTACATAATTAGGTACAGCAAAAAGACACAGCTCCTAAAATTAAAAAAATAATCCTAATATAAATTTTCATAAATTTTTTTCTCCTTATCTACTTGTTTATTATTTTATAAGTCCTTCAGCTTCATTTAAAGTGGCATCAATAACCTTATTTATATCTTCTTTTGATAATTTTTTTAGGTGATATATATGTAACATAAATATGGTATTTATTTATCTTTTTGTTTCTTAGGGTACAATAGTAAAAGAATAAAAATCTACATGTTTAAATTCATTTACATAAGCTCTGTTGTTATCAGAGCTAGCTACAAATTTTGCATCTTGTTGTTGTGCCTCAGCTTTTATAGCATCGCTTAGCTCTTTTGGACTCATGTCTGACAGATAAAAATGATGCTACTAAAATTGAGTCTCCGTCTACTACATCTGTATCTGCAATTGTAAGTACAGTTTCACTATCCTCTATAATAGTGTAACCAGCCTTTTGTAATTTTTGTTGTATTTATAAAATTAGGCACAGTAAAAAGATACAGCTCCTAAAAATTAGAAATAATCCTAATATAAGTTTTTTTCACAAATTTTTCTCCTTGTCTATGTATTTATTTTAAGAAAGACTCAATCTCATTTATAGTTTTTATCAATAGTTTTATCTAGATCAGCATCTTTTTAATTCTTTATCTGTCATATATAAAACAGAGATAACAGTATCTTTTGACTTTTGAATTTTTTTAGCAACAAAGCTATAAGTAAATCCATTGTATTCAGTATCTTTGTATTTAGAAATATAAGCTTTTTAGTTTCTCTAGAAGATAAAGAATTTTTTTGACTTTTTAGGTGCAGTAGCCTTTATAGAATCATTAACACCTTTAGCACTAGTATCTCCTATAAAAAAAGAGCAACAGTAATTCCAGCATCATCAGTAGCTTTTTCCAAAAAAATTACAGCTGAATCTCTTCATCTCTAGTAATTTCGTAACCAGCTTTTTTTAACTTTGTTAGCATCCAAATTTTTTTAGGTAATGCAAAAAGATATTGCCCCTAAAAATTAAAAAAATAACCCTAATATAATTTTTCATAATTCTCTCCAATCTTATTAATTTTTTTGTTACTTATTTATTTTATCATTATTTTTAAATAGCTTTCAACCTCATTAAGAACTTTTATCCACAGCATTATTTAATTCAGTATTAGATAGTTCACTATCTGTTGCATATAAAAACAGATATATAGCAATCTTTAATTTTTTTGTATTTTTTTAGCAACAAAATTATAAGTGAAACCTCCATTTTCATTATCAGCAAATTTATTTACATAAGCTCTTTTATTATTAATAGAACTTAGAAAATTTTTGACTATCTGGAGCAGTTTGATTTTGACTATTTCACTTACCTCTTTAGAGTCGACAGCTTCTATAATATTAAAAGCAACAGATATTCCAGCTTCATCAGTAGACTTTTCACAAATGTAAAAAAAGTCATCTTCATCGTCACGAATTTCATAAGAATTTTGTTTTATTTTATTACATCAACAAAAGCTAGGACTAGCAAAAAGATAATGCTCCCAAAATTAAGAATAATCCTAATATTAATTTTTTTCATATTGTCCTCCTAAAAAAATATTTTAAGTTTAGCAATTTATGTTATAATAAAAAAAGTGAATATTAAATGAATCTAAAATGAATATAGAAGGGAGTTCTACTTATGATTAAAAAGTTAATAGAAAAATTTTAAAAAAATATTAAAAATAGCAGTTATTGGAGATTTAATGTTAGATGAATATATTATGGGAAAAGTGGAAAGAATATCACCTGAAGCACCTGTTCCTGTTGTTAAAGTTACGGAAGAAAAAAATTTGTTTTAGGTGGAGCTGCCAATGTTATCAATAACCTTGCTGCACTAGGAGCAAATGTTTATTGTGGAGGACTTGTTGGAAATGATAACAATGCAGAAAAAAACTTATTAATGCCTTTCCCAAAAAAACGTTGATTGTAATTTGATTTTAAAGGCTGACAACCGTCCTACTATTGTAAAAGAAAAAGAGTAATAGCAGGGCATCAACAACTTTTTGAGACTGGATTGGGAAGAAGAATTTTTCTATCAATGAAGAAGAAGAAAAATATAATAATAGAAAAATCTTAAAAAAATCATATAAAAAGAATTAGATGCGATTATTTTATCTGACTATAATAAGGGACTTTTAACAAAAATCTCTTTCACAGAAAAATTATAAATCTTTGTAGAGAAAATAATGTGATAGTTACTGTCGATCCCTAAACCAAAAAAATATTACTAACTTTGTGGGGAGCATCTTCTATCACTCCAAATAAAAAGGGAAGCTTATTTGGCTGTAGATGCAAACTCAAGAGAAGATATTGATATAGTTGGGAAAAAAATTAAAAGAACAATATAAACTAGATACTGTTTTAATTACAAGAAGTGAAGAAGGAATGACTCTATATGATGAAGGAATTCACAATATTCCTACTTATGCAAAGGAAGTCTATGATGTAACAGGTGCAGGGGACACAGTTATTTCAGTTTTTCACTTTGGCAAGAGTCGCTGGAGCAACTTGGGAAGAAGCAGCAAAAGATAGCTAATGCAGCTGGGAGGAATAGTAGTTGGAAAAAAATAGGTACTTCTACTGTTAGTGAAAAGGAGTTAGTTTCTACTTATAACAGTATATATAGCAACAAGTGAATTACTACTACTACTACTACTTATAGAAGTGAGAGACTTCTTGTTAAGTTTTGTTAAAAATTGTGGGAGGAAAAAAATGACTGTGAATATTATTGTTGAAAATATGAAAAAAATGCTTTTTGATTATTATAAAAAAAGGTCTTGATCATGGAAAAATTAGAAAAAATATCAAGAGGCAATTGAAAATTTTTAATAAAAGCTATTGAATTAGATCCTAATAGTGTTGCTTTTTATTTTGCTAGAGGGGATGTTTATGAAAATATTGAAAAAATATGAAGAGGCAATAAATGATTATGATAAAGCTATTAAATTAGAGCCTAATAATTCTTATTTTTATTATAAAAAAAGGTCTTGCTTATGAAAAAAATGGGGAAATATGAAGAGGCTGTAAATAATTATAATAAAAGCTATTAAACTGGAGCCTGATGATGTTTCTTTTTATTGTACCAGAGGGTTTATTTATAAAAAAATGGAGAAATATGAAGAGGCATTAAATGATTATGATGAAGCTATTGAGTTAGATCCTGATAATTCTTATTGTTATTGTACCAGAGGGATTGCTTTATGAAAAAAATGGGAGAATATCAAGAAGCAATAAATGATTATAATAAAAGCTATTGAATTAGATTCTAACTGTAAAATTGCTATTGAAAAATTTAAAAAAATTGAAGAATTTTTTTAAGCATATAAATTAAAAGAGAAAAGAAGAAAGGAAAAAAATAATGTTAAGAATAGGTAATGGTTATGATGTTCATAGATTGGTTGAAGGAAGAAGATTGATGTTAGGTGGAGTGGAAATTCCTCATACAAAAAGGAGTTCTAGGACATTCTGATGGAGATGTACTTTTTACATGCAATAACTGATGCAATAATTGGAGCCTTAGGTTTAGGAGATATAGGGGCTACATTTTTCCTGACAATGATGAAAAATTTAAAGGATATAGACAGTGCAATTTTATTGAAAAAAATAAATAATATTATGAAAGAAAAAGAACTATAAAATAGTGAATTTAGACTCAATTATAGTGATACAAAAACCCTAAATTAAGACCACATATAGATAGTATCAGAGATAATATTGCAAAAAAATTTTGGAAATAGAGCCTGAACTTGTAAATGTAAAGGCTAAGACTGAAGAAAAAAATTAGGTTTCACAGGAGATGAAACGGGAGTTAAATCATATTGTGTAGTTTTATTGGAGAAAGATAATGTTAGATAAGACTTCTTTTAGAAAAATCTGTACTTACTTTTTTTACTACCCATAGCAATACAAAAATTTAATAAATGTTGCTATCTCAAGTACAGATGTTATTATGCTTGGAAGATATAGTGAGGTGGCACTATCAGCCTCTTCACTTGCGGGGACAAGTACAATTTATTTTAATTTTACTATTCTTTGAATAGCCTCAGGTGCAACTGTTTTAACAGCACAGTACTGGGGGTAAAAAAAGATATAAAGTCTATTGAAAAAGTTTTTGGCTATTGGAATAAAAAAATAGCCTTTTTTTGTGAGCATAGGCTTTTTTTATCTTTCGCATTTTTCTTTTTCAAGAACTGCTATGAGATTGTTTAGTAATGATGAAGCTACTATCTTACAAGGAATAAGGTATTTAAAGATAGTTAGTTTTTCATATTTAACTACTTCTATTTCCATAGTATACTTAGTTACTATGAGAAGTGTTGAAAGAGTTGAGTATCAACGGTTGCCTATGCAACTTCTTTTGTTAGTAACTTAATAATCAACTATCTTTTAATATATGGAAACTTTTGGTTTTTCCTGAAATGGGAGTTGAAGGAGCTGCAATAGGAACACTTGTTGCAAGAATTATTGAACTAGGAATAGTATTCTATTACAATTCTAAAAATCATCACTTTGTTTCTATTAAATGGAAATATATTAAGAGTTTAGATCCTGTTTTTAAAGAAAGATTTTTAAAATATTCAGCACCTACTATGATGAACGAACTTCTATGGGCTGGAGGAACAGCAGCAGGAATAGCTATCTTAGGAAGGTTAGGAACTTCTATAGTAGCAGCGAACTCTATAACATCTGTTGTTAGACAACTAACAATGGTTTTTGCTTTTGGACTTGCAAATACAGCAGCAGTTATGGTTGGAAAAGAAATTGGTAAAAAAGATTTTCATACAGCAGAAATCTATGCAAAGAAACTTTTATTTTACTCTTTTCCTTTCAAGTTTGGTAGGAGTTGCCTTACTTTATATAGCAAAACCTTTTATCATAAGTAAGTTTGCTTTGAAATGCTGAAGTGGAAGATTTTTAAATCATACTATAAATATTTTATTTTACTATATACCTTTACAAAGTATTTCGGCAGTTTTAATTGTTGGAGTATTTAGAGCTGGTGGAGATACGAAGTTTGCATTGATATCAGATGCTATACCACTTTGGTGTGGTTCAGTCTTACTTTCTGCCATAGGAGCTTTCTATTTAGGACTTTCTACAAAAGCTTGTCTATATTTTAATAATGTCAGATGAAATTATTAAATTACCTCTAATTATTTGGAGATATAGAAGTAGAAAATGGATAAATAATATCACAAGAGAATTGAAATAGAAAAATATTAGGGGAAAAATGGATAATAAAAAGAACAAGAAAGAGCAGAATTACATAGAACAATATGGGCTATTGCCAATGATTTAAGAGGGAGTGTAGATGGTTGGGACTTTAAGCAATATGTTTTAGGAATTCTGTTCTATAGATATATTTCAGAGAATTTAACTAACTACATCAATAAAGGAGAAATTGAAGCAGGAAACCCTGATTTTAATTATGCAGATTTAAGTGATGAAGATGCGATAGTTGCAAAAGAAGATTTAATAGCAACAAAGGGATTTTTATTCTACCTAGTGAACTATTTGTAAATGTTAGAAAAAGAGCAGATAAAGATGAAAAACTTAAATGTAACTTTACATAATATATTTACTAATATTGAAAAATTCAGCAAATGGGAACTGAAAGTGAAAAATGATTTAAAAGGTCTATTTGATGACATAGATGTTAATAGTAATAAATTAGGTGGAACAGTAGCTAAGAGAAAATGAGAACTTAGTTAACTTTATTAAATGGTGTTGAGATATGAAATTAGGAGATTATCAAGAAAAATACCATTGATGCCTTTGGAGATGCCTATGAATATCTAATGGGAATGTATGCTTCAAATGCAGGTAAAAAGTGGGGGAGAATACTATACTCCTCAAGAAGTTTCAGAACTTTTTAACTAAACTTACTTTAGTAGGAAAAAAACAGAAGTAAACAAGGTATATGACCCAGCTTGTGGTAGTGGTTCATTACTTTTTAAAAATTTGCAAAAAAATCTTAGGAAAAGATAATGTAAGAAATGGATTTTTTTGGACAAGAAATAAATATTACAACATATAACCTATGTCGTATAAATATGTTTTTACATGACATAGATTTTGATAAATTTGATATTGCTCATGGTGATACTTTAACAGAGCCAGCACATTGGGACGATGAACCTTTTGAAGCTATAGTTTCTAATCCTCCTTACTCAATAAAATGGGAAGGAGATGCTAGTCAAATATTAATCAATGACTCTCGTTTCTCACCAGCAGGAGTACTTGCACCTAAATCAAAAGCAGACTTAGCTTTTATTATGCATTCTCTTTCTTGGCTTGCACCTAATGGAACAGCAGCTATAGTATGTTTCCCTGGAGTAATGTATCGTAGTGGTGCTGAACAAAAAATTCGTAAGTACTTAATAGATAATAACTACATTGATTGCATTATTCAATTACCAGATAATCTATTCTATGGAACAAGTATAGCTACTTGTATTATGGTAATGAAGAAAGCAAAAACTGATAATAAAGTATTATTCATAGATGCCTCAAAAGAATTTGTAAAAGTTACTAATAGTAATAAGATGACAGAAAAACATATCAATGATATAGTGGAAAAAAATTTACTAAGAGAAAAATATAGAATATGTTTCAAATCTTGTTGACTATGAAAAAAATAGTTGAAGAAAACTATAATTTATCAGTTTCAACTTATGTAGAAAAAGAAGATACTAGTGAAAAAAATAGACATAGTTGAATTAAATAAAGAAATTCAAAGAATTGTTGCAAGAGAAGAAGAATTAAGAAAAGAAATAGATAAGATTATTGCTGAAATTGAAATTAAATAAGGAGTGGACTATGGATAATAAAATTAAATCTTTCATATCTTCTCCCGAGAATCAATATCTTGAAAGAAAAAAAGTGCAAGAGTAGAACCACTTGATATATTGAAACATTTAGTTGCTTTTTGCAAATGCAGATGGGGGGTTCATTGGTAATTGGGGTAGAAGATAATGGAGAAATAACGGCTTTTAATAATTCAAAAGCACGTAAAAATAGAAGAATTTAAAAATATAGCACTCATAAAATTGAAAGACAGCCCTATTTTACCAAAAATATGAGATATTTGATGTGAAAAAAATAAAAAGGGAGAAGAAGATAAGATTTTAGTAATTTCAGTTGAACCAGCTTATGATAGAGTTATAAAAATCATATGATAACAATGTTTATTTAAGACAATTTGATAAAACAGAAAAATTAAATCATGAACAAATAACTCAGTTGGAATATGATAGAGGACAAAGATATTTTTGAAGATGAAGTAGTTGAAGATTCTTCAATAGAAGATATTGACTTAGAGTTAGTTGAATCTTATAGAAAAAAATATGAATTTAATGAATTCAAATTTAGAAGACATATTAAAAAGCAAGAAATTTTTATTAAAAAAAGGACTTTTAACTAATGCTTGTGTGCTTTTTATTTGCAAAAAGAACCCACAAAAATATCTACCTCAAGCTAGATTAAAATTTGTTAGATATGATGGAACAAAAAGCTGGAGTAGGAACCGAAATAAATATAATAAAAAGAAATAACTTTTGACAAGGCTATTCCAAAAATAATAACAGAAATAAAAAGAATTTATAAAAACACAATTAAGAGAATTTCAATATCTAGATATAAATGAAAAATAAATTTAAACAAATGCCAGAGTATCCTGAATTTGCTTGGTTTGAAGGGGATAGTAAATGCTTTAACTCATAGAAATTATTCTATTAGAGGAGAATATATAAAATTTATTATGTTTGATGATAGAATAGAAATACACAGCCCTGGAAGATTACCTAATATTGTTACTATTGAGAATATCCTAACACAACGTTACTCAAGAAATCCAAGAATAGCTAGAGTATTGTCGGAGTTTGGTTGGGTTAAAGAAATGAATGAGGGTGTTAAGAGAATATATAGTGAAATGGAAAAATTCTTTTTGAAGAAACCAGTTTACTCGGAACCAGGAAATAATGTTTTACTTTGTTTTAGAAAAATAATATATTAAATAGAAATATTAGACTTGAAGATAATCTAAAAAATAATTAAATGAAGCTATATACAAAGATTTAAATTCTATAGAAAAAGGAAATAATAAAATTTTCTTTTTATGAATAAACAAGTTACAGTAGCCGATTTATCAAAAAAATATAAATAGAGGAGTTCTAACAGTTCGTAAATATCTAAAGAAATTACTTAAACTAGGAATATTAGAATGGCATGGAACTAGTCCAAAAGATCCAACGCAATTTTATAGTCTAAAAAATAAAAAAAGTAACTAGTAAATTTTGAAAGTAACTAGTAGCCAACAAGTAGCCAACAAAATAATAGTTTGATAAACAAGAAAAACTAGGGAAGTTGAGTAGAAATAAAAAAGTAACTAGTAAATTTTGAAAGTAACTAGTAGCCAACAAGTAGCCAACAAAAATAATAATTTGATAAACAAGAAAAACTAGGGAAGTTGAAGTAGAAATAAAAAAGTAACTAGTAAATTTTTGAAAGTAACTAGTAGCCAACAAAAATAATAATTTGATAAACAAGAAAAACTAGGGAAGTTGAAGTAGAAATAAAAAAAGTAACTAGTAAATTTTGAAAGTAACTAGTAGCTAACAAGTAGCCAACAAAATAATAATTTGATAAACAAGAAAAACTAGGGAAGTTAAAGTAGGAATAAAAAAAGTAACTAGTAGCTTTCTAGTATTTTCTAGTAACTTTCTAGTAAAAAGAAAGTTATTGAAATATAAAAGAAATTTTAAATAAAAAATGAAAAGTGATGTTACAAGTAAAAATAAAATTTCTAAAAAGAGGGAAGATATGAGTAAATTAGATGAATTGATAAAAGAGTTATGCCCTAATGGAGTGGAATATAAGGAATTGGGAGAAATATTTAATTTGAAAAATGGATATACTCCTTCAAAATCTAACTCAGAATATTGGGAAAATGGAGATGTTAATTGGTTTAGAATAGAAGATATAAATACTAATGGGAGAGTACTTAGTAGTTCAATAGAAAAAAGTAAATAAAAAAAGGTGTTAAGAGGGAAATTACTTCCTAAAAAAATACACTAATAATTTCAACATCAGCAACTATAGGAGAGTATGCTTTTAATAACTGAAGAATTTTTATGTAATCAAAGATTTTCTTGTTTAATTATAAAAAAAGAATACAAGAATATTTTATCACCAATGTTTCTAAGATATTATGCTCATATTTTATCAAAAATGTAAAGAAAATATAAAGATAGGGAATTTCCCATCAGTAGATATGGATAAGTTCAAAAAAATTTTTAATACTACTTCCACCATTAGAAGTTCAAAATGAGATAGTTAGGATTTTAGATACCTTTACAGCCCTAACAGCAGAGCTAACAGCAGAGCTAACAGCTAGAAAGAAACAATATTCTTGGTATAGAGATTATTTATTGAAATTTGAAAATAAGGTAGAAATTGTAAAAATTAAAAAGATATAGCTACTGAGATGTATAGAGGAAATGGAATAAAAAGGGAAGAAGTTAGAGAAACAGGAATTCCTTTGTGTTCGTTATGGAGAAATATATACAGAATATGGCATATCTTTTGAAAAAAACTAAGTCATATACTGATGAAAAATTTGATAACAAATAAAAAATATATAGAATATGGAGATATTTTATTTGCTATTACAGGAGAAAGTGTTGAAGAAATAGGAAAATCTACAGCATATATAGGGAAAGAAAAAAATGTTTAGTTGGTGGAGATATTTTAGTTATGAAACATAAGCAAGACCCAGTTTATTTATCTTATGTTTTATCAACTGAAAAATGCTCAAAAAACAAAAAAAGTAAAGGAAAAAAATAAAAAGTAAAGGTAGTTCATACAAATGCAACAGATATAGGAGAAATCGAAATTCCTTTACCACCATTAGAAGTACAAAAAAGAATAGTAGAAGTTTTAGATAACTTTTGAAAAAAATATGTAATGATTTAAATATAGGACTTCCTGCTGAGATAGAAGCAAGACAAAAACAATATGAATTTTTATAGAAATTTTCTCTTGACATTTGAAGAAAAATCAAGACAAAGCTATTTTAGCTTGCATGAGCTTGCGAGCTTGCGTAGCAAGCAAGCCCAAAAATCTAATTAAAATTCTTCAATATGTTTATGGTTATGTTGAATTAGAATTAGATAAAGTTGCAAAATATCACAATGGGTGTTTCTCCAAATGGAAATTCCATAACAGATATAAAAAAAGTGAAAAATATAGAATTTCACCAAGGAAAAAAACATATTTTTGGAGAAACTATGTTATTACAATCAAATGTATATACAAATAAACCAAAAAAAGTATGCTGAAAATAATAGTATTGTTATAAGTGTGAGAGCACCAGTAGGGGATACTAATATGGTAGATAGAAAAATATCAATAGGTCAGAGGTTTGTGCTCTATACTAGCAGATGAAAAAAGATTTCTCTTACAAAAATATCTATACTACTATATAAAATCAAATGTAGATAAGTTAAAAAAGCAATGTCAAATGGATCAACATTTGAAGCTGTAAATTCAGAAAGCATAAGAAAATTTACTGTTTCTTTTACCACCACTAGAAGAACAACAAAGAATAGTTGATATCTTAGATAGGTTTGATAAATTATGTAATGATATATCAGAAGGATTGCCAGCAGAAATAGAAGCAAGACAAAAACAATATGAATATTATAGAGAAAAATTATTAAGTTTTAAAAATATAGTTTAATTTTTATTAGAAAGTGGTTATTTGTCAAATAGTGTTGATAAAAAGTTTAGACTATGACCTGACATAATTAAGAGAATTTTTGAGAATAAAAACTTAAAAATTCTCTTTTTATTCAAACTAAATCGCATTATTGTATTAAAAAAATTAAGCTCTAATTGAAATAATACCTGCTTGAATTAATACGCGCTTTTTAAAATTACTGAAATTTGAATATCCAAATGCTGTTCTCTTTATTGATTTTTATTTTATTGTTTAAACCCTCTATTAAACCATTAGTAATATTTGATTCAAACATATTTTTCGATATATTTCATATATTTTTTTCAGAGTTTTTTTAGAGCTATTATCATTTTCTTAGAAATTTTTTTCTTTACTAGCTAAATATTTTTACTATTTCTTCAAATCTTTTAAAGTTATTATGCTTTTATTGTTTGAATAATATCTTGGTAGATATTAAAACCAATCTCTAATTCAGGGATTTTTCTAAAAGATAATCTACCTTATCTTTTGCTACTTAGTTTGCGCTTAAAGCTCTGACAATAATAGTTTACTCGACAAAGATCAGGATAATATTTTAATAATGACTTCCAAAAATAGCTTCAGTTTTCTTTTTAATGAATCATCTTTAATGGAATTCACAATAGATATTCTAGTTTGATTAAATGCTCTATTAACAAGATTAACAATATGAAATTTATCTATTACTATTTTTTTGCATTAGGAAAGATAGAATTAATTAAGCTAATGTATGGAACATACATATCCATACAAACATATTTTTACATTATTTCTTGCTTCTAAAGAAAAATCTTGAAAAGTATTCTGTAAGAGAATAAAGTCTTCTATCTTCTACAATATCAATAATACTCTTACTTTGATAGTTAGCAAAAACAAAAGACATAGCGCCATCAATGTTTTTAACAGATTTAAATTCATCAATACAAATAGCTTCTGGTAAATGTTCTTTATTAACTTTAAAAATCAGAATAACAATCATCCATGACTTTTGTACAGAAGTAATAGAAATATTATATCTCTTAGCAATAGATGCAAGAGATAGATTTTCTTTAAGTTCAAGAGCAATAGTATACTTTAGATTATTGGATATATTAGAGTTATCACTGACAATATTTGTAGAAGGAGAGAAAGTTTTTACAATCCTTACAAATATATCTTTTGTACACTAAGTTCAAGTTCAATATTGTAATTTTGAATAGGAATATATTTAATTTTACGATGTCTTGAACCATTTTTAACAATATTTTTTAGAATTACAATGAGGGCAAGCGCAGTAATTAGACTTAAGAAATCCTTTTAAAAAAACTTTAATTTGATAATTACCTTTTGAGTAACTTGACAATATTCTTCTTCTGGAAAAAGAAATATTATTATCTTGAATATTTAAGAAATTTTTGATAAGATTAGATAGAGACAATGAAATCACTTCCTTTTATGGTTATTTTGAGCGATTTAATTTTAACAGGAAAAATTTTATTGTCTCAACTTTTTATTAAAAATGGCATTGATAGAAATTCTTCTATCAACACCATTTATTATACAACCTAGAAAGTTCCTAACTTTTGTTAGGAGCTTTTTATTAGAAGTTTTTGTGACATAAAGTAGAAAATTTGTTATAATTAAAAAAATATAAAAAATTAAAAAGGAGGTTTCATGAAAAAGGTTAGCTATAGGTATAGATGATTTTAGAAAAATAATAAAAGAAGATTGCTATTATGTGGACAAGACAAAAATTTATAGAAGCTGTTTTAGAAGATGCTTCAAATGTAAAAATTATTTTACTCGTCCTAGAAGATTTGGAAAAACATTAAATATGTCTATGCTAAAGTATTTCTTTTGATGTTAGAGACAGCGAAGAAAAATAGAAAACTCTTTAATGGATTAGATATAGAGAAATCAAGATATATAAATGAGCAAGGAAAGTATCCTACAATTTTAATTTCATTAAAAAGTATAAAAATATGAAAACTTGGGAAGAAAGTTTAGAGCAATTAAAAAGTTTATTATCTAATTTATATAATGAATTTGAATATATTAGAGAATGTTTAAATGAAAGTGAAATAGAACTTTTCAATGATATATGGTTTAAAAAGAGAAATGGAGAATATGCTAATTCACTAAAAAATTTTAACATCTTTTCTATATAAATATTATAAAAAAAGAAGTAGTCTTATTAATAGATGAATACGATATACCTTTTAATAACAGCACATAAATATGGCTATTATAATGAAATCATAAACTTTTATAAAAATATTTTTTAGGGGAAGCCCTAAAAACTAATCAGTATTTGAAAAATGGGAGTTTTAACTGAATAATTAGAGTAATAAAAACAGGAATATTTTCTGATTTAAATAATTTAAAAGTTTATTCTATTTTTAGATATTCAGAGTTTTTGGTTTTTACAGAAGAAGAGGTAAAAAAGCATTGCAATATTTTAATAT
>BNJT01000398.1_pt1 | contig 86115 bp, 79 predicted proteins | sample 8540491 | NCBI WGS metagenome assembly BNJT01 (sample SAMD00202455, study PRJDB9452) | human saliva metagenome | host: Homo sapiens | reverse complement strand
TATTAATTGCGTAGTAATAGCTCGGATATTCTGTCTTTAGCCTAGTATCAAACTCTATTAACGCACTGTTTACTTTCTTTTTGAGAGGTGGGAGAGGCAAAAAGAATATATACTGCCACTCCCACAAAGCCAATAAAGCCTTTCTTTAAAAATTAATTTTTGTGTTATCGGAGAGTACATTAGTCTTTTCCGTATTACGAAAGCATCACAAATAAGCATTTTTAAATGATCTCTCAATCTGACGCCTTGAATTACTCATTAGCTGACCATTCTTGCACCAATCTATAATAGTAAATAGGCCAATTCATAATAAAGAAAATGTCTTTACAAAACTAATCATTTTAATACAAATCTACATCTGTATAAAAACATGCCATAATATATTTATATTATTGTCTTTTAAAATGCTCTAATTTTGACTCTCACGGTGTGCATTGCGGGACAAGGAAGGAATTTCAGTCATGTGCGGTTTGCCTCCAAAGGCCAAATCCAACCGAAGACAATATGCATAGAATTGCACCATTTTTATCAGAAAATGTCGCTAAATGGTGAATGTATGAGATCAATATCTACTTGTTTCTCAGTATACTCTAGTATCTAAATTCTCGTAAGAGAGTAATCATCACCATCTAGTTGTTTTAAAATATTTTCCAGTTTCCCTCTTTAATACCACATTTAATAGCGAGGCACCCGCCCATTTTACTTTAGTGATAAGTCTAAAGAAAGTGTTCGGATACTCATCTTGATATCTCTGGCTGTATCTGCCGCGTCGTCTTTTGAGCATCATCAACAATCAATACTTCCAAAATCATCCATATACTTAGAGAGTTGTAGAGGTTTTAGTAGCTGCATCTAGATATTTCAGAGAGCATTATAAGCGGCAATTGGAAACCGTTAAAATAATCACTGCATGCAATTTTCCCTTTTACTTGATGTTATTCAATAGAAAATATTTTATACCCTCTACGACTATATTCTCAATTAACAAGCTCAAATTGTGGCAACTTTTCTCATCGTGTAATTTCAAAATAGAGCAAAATATCTGCTTTACCGATTAAAATTACGTTAATTTTCCTTTCATGTGACACTGCACGAATTCTCTATATAGTTCTTCTTTAGCCAGCGACTAAAGTAATTAAGTCTTTTTAATTAGAGATGAAGAATGATTCTTTCAAAATAGAAAATATGCTACTATATCCTTGATTTCATATAACGGAATAACTTCCTCAGCTTTACCACGAGCTTTTACAATACCTTTATCAATCCAAATAACATTATTGCAAGCTCTTTCACCTGTTTAATGGGTGAGAAACAAATAATAAAGGATTGCAACACCATCTGAAAGCATTTCTTCCATTCTACATTTTTCTTGGAATGCAGCATCTCCACAGCTAATACTTCATCGACAATCAAAATATCAGGTTTTACAATGGTTGCAATAATGCAAAACCAAGACGAGCAGCCATTCCAGAGAGAGATAAAGACATCCTATAAAAATCTTGTAATTCGAAGAAAGTCAATAATTTCATCAAAATGCTGCTCCATAAAAACTTTTTATGTCCTAATAAAGCGCCATTCAAATAAATATTTTCGCGACAGTCAATTCACTATCAAAATCCTGCAACTCAATAAGAGGCGCTATATTTCCTCTAACTTTCAACACTTCCTGTATAAGGTTTAAGAATACCGCAAATCAATTTTATGTCGATTTACACTGAACCATTGTTCCAGACGAACTCCCACGACTCTCCACGTAAACTAACGTCTTTGAGTGCAAAAACTCTTGGAACATCAGTTCACCTTTTAACATTTGATGAAATATTCTTTTTAAACCATTATAACTCTCAGTCCTTTATTAAAGCGAACCGTTACATTACTTTACTTTAATTATAGTATGCTCATATTCATTAGATATATAAAATAAACTCATCCTATTGAAAATACCACGCTCCCGTAATAGTACAATGATAGCTAGTACTTCCGACTAAAATAGAATTTAACTCTGGAAAACGACGCATGAAGTACAATATCTAAATTGTTCTATACTACCAATACATTGGATTGGCGGATATAAAGTATGCTTGATATTCTTCAGGAATAATAGAAACTGGATAAAACAATGGGTAAAGGTACATCACATAGATACAAACACGCCCCCAGAGATATTGAATGTCTCAGCATACCGTAGCTAGCAGCCACAACCCTAAACCTAAACTAAAAAGAAAAACCTGTAACAAAGATTACAGGCACAAATAATAAGTTCAAGATAAACTCAGCTTCTTAACAACCATTACTAACATGCAAGCGCCTAAGGAAAAGATAAAATTGATATTGAACTACACTTTTGAACGGGTAAAAATATATTTAGGGTATATAGTCTTTTTAATCAACGCTGCATTTCCAGTAATTGAGCCAAACCGACATATTTGTTGCTTCTACCATAAAATTAAAATTGTCTGACCGGCAAATCAGATAAAGGTGCAAAATTGGGTATGTCAAATCGAAAAGATTTGAAAATATCACAACAAAACCATCATTAACATTAATGGATTCAAAATACTCCATAAATATCCAAGATAACTACAGCGATATTTCAACTTAACATCCCGAATAATAAGTTGTTTTAACAGTTCATCAAAATGCATAGAATCATTTAAATTTACCACGAAATTTTTTAACATTGAAATACCACATTATCAGTATATAAACAGCCCCTAAACCTAGGTTCAAGGAGTTAGATACGGTTGGCATTATACAGCATAGCCTATATTTGAAAAGAACAAAAACTATCAATCACATGATGAACGGCACTCTATAACGTAGCTGAACGTTTTGTCGACAAAAACTTTTAAGAAAAGTTTTGAACAGAGTATAATCACAATCCCAAAAATATGGACAACGCTTAATCGTAAAAAGTTTAACCCCTAGAGGAATTAATGGCAAAAGAAGACAGTATTGAAATGCAGGGAACAATTTTAGAAACCTTGCCAAACACGATGTTTCGTGTTGAATTGGAAAAACGGTCATGGTGACTGCTCATATTTCAGGCAAAATGCGTAAGAATTATATTCGTATTTTAACCGGCGATAAAGTTACGGTGGAAATGACTCCATATGATCTGAGCAAAGGGCGAATTGTGTTCTCGCAGTCGTTAATCTCAATTTATCTTATTGATAAAAAGCACTAAAAATTATATTTAGTGCTTTTTGTTTTATGTAAAACAAGGGAAAATCAGACCGCACTTTTCAGAATTTTACGGCGAATAACGGCACCCCTAACATACGGAATAGAAGAAACACCAAGGGACAGTATATACAAAGGCATATTACCCAATGCCGCATAAGGCGTCTGCCCTCTCTGTCGGCGCAATTTTAGAGTTAGAGTGGTTTTCTAGTTAAATTGTGGCGCTTGTGCGATAATTTCTCCTTGTGCGTTGATGAGATACAGTGATTCCCGTATTGGTCGCCCGTACAACAGGTTTACCCAGTTCTAATGCCCGCATTCTCGCCATTTGTAAATGTTGCCACGGGCCAATACTGTCTCCAAAACCAAGCATCGTTGGAGACAGTCAGAATAAAATCTGTTTCTGCACGAAGATTTTTCTGCAACTCGTGACCCCAAAATTATTTCATAACAAATTGCCGAGGTAAACGCTCTATTTTTAGCCAATAGTGGAGGTTGATTCTCTTCACTTTGAAAAGCGGACATTGGTAAATTAAATACACTGCCCTAGCGGACGCAACAGATTTTTCCAACAGCACATATTCACCGAATGGCACCAAATGCGCTGCTTATTATGACGAATGGCATTATCTGCCTGATAAGGTTTCTGTGCATTACCGAAAAACAACTATCGAATTAAATAATTTTCCCGATTGACTCATCATGATATACTGTACCAATGATGACTGGTTCCCATTTCGCTGCGGCCTGTTGTAAATGGGTTTGTAAAAAGGGCTGTAGGTTATTTTCCGCCGTAGGCAATGCTCCTTCAGGCAAAATGATCACATCAGATTCGCCCAAAGTGTCGCACAATCAATTTCTTTGATAAATTTCTAAAGTGCGCTGCAAATAATCAGGATCACTATCAAACTTTGTTCAATGATTTCCCTGCACTAAAGTTATATTTAATGCTTTATCCGGCATCTTTTGTGTAAATTTTGATGGAGGAATAAGCACTTAACCCACCGACCAGGGAGCAAAAGTGACAAGGTTGGCAATAGCTACATTAATCTTCGGCGTTTGCCATAATGCTAAAACAGTGTAAAAGAAACGACCACTTACCCACATTACAAGAAAGTTAACCCTTCTACACAAAATCGGCGCGATGCCAGCAAATGGGCTGTCAATTTGCGTATAACCGAGTGTAACCACGGAAAACCGGTAAACACCCAACCGCGCAGGAATTCGGTAAACGTCCATACCACCGGGAACATAACTAAACTTTCGACTTGAAAAACGTCGCACAAGCCAAATAAATAATACGGGATACAATGAAAGATAGGCGGAAAGCAATACTACTAAAAATATAAGCTGAGCCACAGTGGCGAACCGCCGAATTGGTTAATACTGACATATAACCAACTTACACCGATACTGAAAAATGTCGGTGCCCATAAAAAGTCGCCCAGTGCGGTCGATTTTTAGGTGTTTTGCGACAAAGATCAAGCCGAATAAAGAAAGGTAGGCAAAACCCCACAAATCAAAAAGGCGAAAATGCCAGAACACCGGCAGCACCAGCAAGATAGCGATGATATAAAACAAGATAGTTTTCATTTAAAAATATTAAAAATAATTATGCTGATACGGCCACGAACAATTCACGATTATTTCGTATCTTTTCTTCAACGGAATTTTCTATTTGTGCCAATCGCTCGTCATTAATAGTCGCCCGCAGCTGAATAATACGACGACTATCGGCTGAAGTTACTTTAAAATGGATATTCTGCAAGTGATTTCACTCACCTCGTTTCGGCAAATAGCGAAACCCCTGCATCACGATCCCACCGATAGTATCACTTCTTCATCAACAAATTCGGTTTTAAATTGCCGATTAAAATCCTCAATATCAGTCAATGCGCGCACTGCATAAGTATGCCGTGAAAGCGGCGAATATCGGCGATATCCTCTTCATCAAATTCGTCTTCAATATCACCCGACAATCTGCTCCAGAATGTCTTCAATAGTTACTAATCTGAAATTGCACCAAATTCATCCACCGATCGCCATATGAAACCGCTCTGAACGGAATTCTTTCAACATCAAATCTACTCGCTTGCTCTCCGGCACAATCACGACAGGACGCAATACTTCCACTAAGTTCAAATTCTTCCGCGTCGGAACGTAAAAATCTGAGCAAATCTTTGGCGTGTAAAATGCTGCAATATTATCACGCTCATCACTCACCGGGAAAACGAGAATGGGCAGAAGAGATAATAGTTTCAAGGCAGCTTGCCAAATCTGATCCGTTTCGATAAACACAATTTGCGAACGCGGAATCGCACATGCTCGCGCACGCGCAATTTCGGGCGATTTTCCATCACGCCTTCAATCATCTCGCGAAATATCTTGATCGATAAGTTCGTTTTTGTTCCGAATCATGAGATGACTTCCACCAATTCTTCACGGTCTTTTCAGCTCGCCCTGAAAAAGCGGCCAAATAGAGATTGACTTTTCTTTTGAATGTCAGTTTGAGTTGAGTGTTGCCGAATGTTCTTCGTTCATAAAAATCTAATATGTTTCTGTCGGATTGACAGGTGAGAACTTAGCATAATTTTAGATCAACAAAAGCCCTCAAATTTCTTTAGGGCAATGTTTAATATACAAATTTAAACTTCGTCCAATGACAGTATGCTTCCATCGCTTTGGTTATACCACCGTAATGTGCCATTCAGGATGATTTGAGTGTCCGGCAATGCTTGCTCTAGGGCAACCCCCACATCAGTCAGCATATTCGCCACCATTACGATTCGGAGTCCCGCCTAAATAATTTCGTATAAACTTGCAATGCTGGCTGTGAAGTAGAAATTTCCAAGCGCAGTGAACGATCAAAGTGCGGTGGAGGTGCAGCTGTGTGTGGTTCCCCACTTAATAGGAACGAATGATCAGTAACCCTTGGTGAGTTGCTGTTCTTCTTTTTAGAAAAGTCTGCCCCAATTGATTTTTCCGCCGAAAATCGAAAAACTGGTACCGTCCACCGCTTTCAACGGAGCGTTAGGAATACCCTCGCTATCACAGGTAAGAAATAATCGGCATTCAGCTGTAATAAATGCTCGCGCACATCTCTTTTTCCATGTTGTGCGTCATTAAGATTGAAATAAAGCGTGATTGGTTAAATTAAGCGGGGGTATCCAGATCACTTTTTCCTGCATACTCGATTTTCGAATTCTCTTCCGTTAATATGCAAGTCACCGTCACATCCACATTACCGGGAAAGCCTTGATCGCCATCAGCAGAATGCAAGGAAAAACACACGAAATTTTCACCGCACTTTTCTAATAGCCCAACGGCGTTTATCAAAGCCGTTTACACCACAGATGAAGTTGGTGCTTTCCTTGGTTGGCGGTTAAAGTCACGGATTTTTATCATTAAGCGTAAATTGGGCATTGGCAATGCGGTTGGCATAGCGTCCAGACACTTGTCTAAAGTAGGCTTGCTGAACAGGGTAATCTTCTAATTTGCAACCAGCAATACTTCACGCAATTCACCATTGACCGGACGCTGCAAGAATATCCAAGTCGCGCTCCCGATCGACTAAATTGCACGCGTATTCCTTGCGCATTTTGCAAAGTAAAAACCTGAAACGGCAAGCCGTCGGTGCAGTGCGCTGAACATGATGTTCTAGCATAGGTGTGCTCCTTTTGCCGAAAGCGGTGCAAACATAAGTCTTCTTTCAAGCCCGTTTGTTTTTCGTAATTGTCTGCCACGATTTTGCGTACGGCTTCTACTTTATCGTGTGGCGCAAGAGCAACGATCAACCGCCGAAACCACCTCCGGTCATGCGTGCACCGCCCTGTTTACCGATGACCAACTGCGCCAATTCCACTAAATAGTCAATTTGTGGCACGGTGATTTCAAAATCGTCTCGCATGGAATCGTGCGACTGCCCCATTAATTCGCTAAGACAGGTTAAGTCGTTATGTTTCAAGGCTTCTACCGCATCCAATACCCGTTGATTTTCCGTCACCACATGGCGGGCGCGTTTTGCGACCAGCGGATCAAGTGCGGTCGAATTCTGCTTCTTTTTCTTTAAACTGTCAGCCACAGACACATCTCGCAAGGCTTTCACGCCGAAAAACGCCGCTGCACGTTCACATTGCTGACGGCGGGTGTTGTATCACCTGTGACCAAATCATGGCACACGTTAGAATTCACGATAATCACCGCCACATCCTGCGGCACAGCGTGTTGGTTGGGTCTCAAAGGCTGCGGCGAGTCAATCATCAACAAGTGATCTTGTTGTCCGAGCGCAGAAATCAGCTGATCCATATTGCCACAGTTGGCACCAACAAATTTGTTTTTCCGCTTTTTGTCCGATAAGTGCGATCTCCCTATGGCAAAAAGGCAAATCGTCCAGCTGCTGACAGAATTTTTCCGTTGCTACTTCCAACGCGGCTGAAGAACTTAAGCCGGAAGAATGCGGCACGTTGCGGAAATCGCAAATCCGCGCCTTGTTTAAAATCGGGGCAACGTTCTTGAATAAATTTCACCACACCACGCACATAATTCGCCCATTTTTGTTCACTTTGTGGGATTTCTTTATCTGGTGAAAACTCATCAGACAGATCAAATCGGCAGCATACATTCCAAAACACGATCGTTGCGTTTCGCTCCGGCAATCGCCATGCCATAGTTAATGGCAGCATGGCATCACTAAAAAGCCATCGTTGTAGTCGGTATGTTCGCCGATGATGATACACGACCGGGAGCATACACGGTCAACTCAGGTTGTTTATTTGTATTTTTGGTTGAAAATAATGATGTTTGGGATTTTTGGTTTGGAGTCATAAAGTATATCCTTTTCAAATTACTGAGCTTTGAGAATAACCCGATCGTCTCTTTACAAGTAAGGCTTCACTGATTACTGATAGGAGACAACAGCAAAACAGAAGAATAGGTGTCCACGATCTTTTTGTGCCACTTTTTGAAACAGAATTTGTATAGTGAGGAACAGTATAAAAGGAACCAAAACCTAATGCATCAAAATTTTCTAAATTAGGGGCTTTTGCCTATCATTGCGGTAGCGTATTCAACGATAGGGTGATGTAATCACTGGCTCCCGCTTGCTCACCAATATAAACTTTACCCGCATTCACTTCTTCAGTAACTAATTTTATCCGCGCCGAGGTTTCGTTTCAATTCTTGCAACAAGAAAAAAGTATTTCCGACCTGTGACATAAATAAAATCATTATTTCTTAATTTAGTATTAATTTCTTCCAGGCTCAGCAGTGGAAATTTCTAAGATATCAACTTTTTAATCCTAGTTTTTCAATGCCTTTTTCCCAGAGCAACATAAAACTACTTTTTCACAATACTTGCAGTCGGTATAAAGCATAACCGTTTTACCCTTTAAATCTTATTTAAAATCAGCAAAATATTGTGGCTACATCTTTCTGAATGATGAGGATAAAAATAATTCTTTCATATTTACTCCTTATTTAATTTACAATTGCCATGTTTCGGCATTCTTTCACAAAAGAGCGGTGGAATTTTCAGGTGCTCAATTGAAAAACGATTTTAAAACCAACCGCACTTTTCATCTATAGGACTATATGAGTGAGGGAAAAACTACTGATGCTATAATGCACTTCCTCAACGCACGCAGTCTTTCTGCTGCTTGTTCTGCCGTTAAATCACGTTGGCTTTCGCCGAGCGATCTCGTAACCCGCCATAAACTTGCGCACGGTAGCGGAGCGTAAAAGCGGTGGGTAGAAATGGGCGTGCAATTGCCAATGATTGTTTTCTTCGCCGTTAAACGGTGCGGCGTGAAACCCATGGAATACAGGAAAGAGGTTTCAAATAAGTTGTCGTATTTGGTGGTCAGTTTTTCAATATCACGGCTAAATCTTTCGCTTGAACGTCACTTAATTCCGTTAAGCGTTTAACCTGTGCTTTTGGTAACAACAACGTTTCAAACAGCCAAACCGCCCAATACGGCACCACGGCAACCCAATGTTCTGTCTCCACAACGATACGTTCTTGCGTTCCAGTTCTTGTTGGACGTAATCCACTAACAGCACAGAGCCCGTGTTTCTCATAATATTGGCGTGTGAGCTGTTGTCTTCTCGTGCCACCTCATTCGGCGGAAACTGTTTGCCCAGATTTGTCCGTGCGGATGCGGGTTAGAACAACCCATCGCTAGCGCCTTTGTTTTCAAAGATTTGTACCCATTGGTATTTTTGTCCGAGTTCACGGAGCTGTTCCTGCCAGACTTTAGCGGCCTCTTCGATCTCAGAAGTGCGGTCAATAATGGCAACGTTTTTACTATGGTCGGGTGAAAAACAAATCACGCGACTTTTCCCCGCTCGCTTGCGAGCTTTGGAATAACGGATTGTCATTATGTTGCGGTGCAGGCGTGTCTTCTAACAGGGCGGAGAAGTCATTTTAAACACATAAGGTTTGTGATAATCGGGATTAGGCTCACCGGTACACGTTTATTACGCGGGCAAAGATAGCAATTCGGATCGTGACTTGGTTTTGCTCTTCACTCACTTTTTCTTGTTGCCTGCCATGGGCGTTTTAGCGCGGTGAGGAGAAACCAAAGACCCATGTGGTCAATCAACGGGTTATATCTGCGGTGTGGATGTTCTGTCGGGTCAAATAATGAAGTGTTCACACTCCCTCCTGAAAACGAGTTTACAAAATTACCGCTATAAGATACCATATTTTAAAATTAACTGTGACGGAGATCACAAAAGGTGACAATTTAAAGGAATTATTTACATAATTTTTGTGACATTACCGACATTTTTAGTAAACCGTTTTCAAAATATATATTTCTATATGATAAAAATGAAATTAAATCATAAAGATTGAGCTATGATTACGATTCGTGATGTTGCCAAACAAGCGGGAGTATCTGTCGCTACGGTTTCACGAGTGTTGAATAACGCTTCATCAAGTGAAAAAGCACGCCAAGCAGTACAAAATGCGGTACAAAAATTAGGATATTCTCCGAATGCTAATGCCAAAGCACTTGCATTGAATAATACCGATACCATCGGTGTGATTGTAACTGATGTGCAAATCCGTTTTGCTATTTTAGTTAAAAGCGGTCGATCGAGCGGCGACAGAATACGGTAAAACCATTTTAATCGGCATCGGTTATCACGTAATGCCGAAAAAGAGCAAACAGCTATTGAAACCTTGTTACGTAAACGTTGTAGTTGTTTGGTTGTTCGTCTCTAAAGCACTAGATAATCAAACTCTAAAAACTATCTGGAAAATGTGCCGGTATGGTGATTATTAATCAGTGATTGATGGTTATGAACATCGTTGCGTCAGTTTAGATAACAAAAAGGAACATTTTTAGCTACGGAAACCCTGATTAAATGGACATAAAAATATTGGTTACATTGGTTCCAACCATAAAATTCCTGATGAGACGGAACGACATAGCGGTTATCTGGAAGCCTTGCAACATTACTGAGTTTGCCGGTATTGGAGCATTCAGTGACGCTCACAGTTCGCCCTGATTTTGAGGGCGGTGAAGAAAACTATGATCAAAACTGCTCAGCTATCATTTTGGTTTAACTGCGGTAGTGGCTTATAACGATAACGCATGGCTGCCGGCTGCATTATCGGTATTAAATGAAAATAACATCAAAGTGCCGACACAGTTTTTCATTAATCGGTTTCGATGATATGCCAGTGCCCGTTATTTAATTCCCAAATTAACTACAATTCGCTATCCCATTGATTTAATGGCTACTTACGCTGCAAAACTGGCATTAAGCTTGGTGAATGACGATGTAACCAAACCCGTTCATTTGCAGTTTAACCCGACATTAGTGAAACGATTTTCAGTAGAAAGTGCGGTCGATCTTATTTTATAAATTTTGTGAGTCTACGTCACAAAATTGAATGATTTTTGTAAAGCGTTTTTCACAAATGTGAAGTAGATCACAGATTTTTAACTTCCAAAACAGGTACGATGTGCCGCAATTGCAAAGGTGTTTACCTGAAATGCTAGTTAAACGATGGCTCTTAACATAAAACATCAGGGCATTGAATTCATTACAAAACATGATCTTTTATTTCAACAAATATCTTCCAACGGAGAAATTTATTATAGAAAAACAGTTTTAAGTGCGGTTGCTTTAGCGGTTGGTTTAGGCACAATCAGTATGTGCGCAGGCGGATACCCGTATTGGTGTAACCATTTACAAATATGATGATAACTTTTATGGCGTTAATGCGCAAAGAAATTGACAAGGAAGCCAAACAACTTAAAGGCATTGAGTTATTAATGAATGACTCACAAAATGCGCAATCCATTCAAAATGACCAAGTGGACGTGTTACTTTTCCAAAGGTGTAAAAGCATTAGCTATCAACTTAGTTGACCCTTCTGCAGCACCAACTATTATCGGCAAGGCAAAACCTGACAATATTCCGGTAGTATTCTTTAATAAAGACCCAGGTAGAAAAAGCCATTGCTAGCTACGATATGGCATATATATGTCGGTACCGACCCGAAAGAATCAGGCATTATTCAGGGTGATTTAATCGCTAAACAATGGAAAGCGATGCCTGCAATGGATTTAAATAAAGACGGTAAAATTCAGTTTGTATTATTGAAAGGTGAACCAGGCCACCCAGATGCGGAAGCACGTGCCAAATATGTTGTCGATCAATTAAATAAACAAGGTATCCAAACCGAGCAATTGTTTATGGACACCGGTATGTGGGATGCTGCAATGGCAAAAGATAAAACTGATGCTTGGTTATCCAGCTCTCGTGCTAACGATATTGAAGTAATTATACAAAACAACGACGGCATGGCGCTAGGCGCGATTGGAAGCGACTAAAGCGCACGGTAAAAACTACCTATCTTCGGTGTGGATGCTTTACCTGAAGCTTTGCAGTTAATCAAAAAGGTGAGCTTGCTGGTACTGTACTGAACGATGGCGTAAACCATAAAGTAAAGCAGTTGTTCAGATGCATCTAATAACCTTGCACAAGGTAAACGACCAACGAAGGTACTAACTGGAAAGTGGAAAACCGTATTTGTCCGTATTCATATCGTAGGTGTAGATAAAAGACAACCTATCTGAATTCTTAAAATAATTAGTCGTTCTCGTTGGTTGGCACGGGGTAATTCCGTGCCCTTTTAAGAAAGTCGTATTTCTATCTAAGTTGTATCCTTATGTGAGGTGAAAAATGACGGCACCGCTACAAATCAAGAAAGCCAAAGTGCTACTCACAATGACAAATGTCAGCAAATCTTTCCCAGTGTGAAAGCCTTAGACCACGCTAATTTAACGGTAAAATCGCATTCCGTTCACGCATTAATGGGAGAAACAGCGCCGGCAAATCTACTCTGCTGAAATGCCTGTTTGGTATTTATGCCAAAGACGAAGGTGATCTATTCTTAGGTCAACCAATAAATTTTTAAAAACATCAAGAAGCGCTGGAAAACGGGTTTCAATGGTGCACCAAGAACTAAACTCGGTACGTCAGCGTAACGTTATGGACAACCTATGGCTAGGACGCTATCCGTTAAAAGGGCCGTTTGTTGATCACAACAAAATGTATCAGGATACCAAAGCGATTTTTGATGAACTGGATATTGATGTAGATCCGAAAGAAAAAGTCGCCAATCTGTCCGTTTCACAAATGCAAATGATCGAAATTGCCAAAGCATTTTCTTATAACGCCAAAATCGTGATCATGGACGAACCGACCTCTTCACTGTCAGAAAAAGAAGTGGAGCACCTGTTTTAAAAATTATTGAAAAATTAAAACAGCGTGGCTGCGGAATTATCTATATTTTCACACAAAATGGACGAAATTTTCAAAATTTGTGACGAAATCACCATTTACGTGACGGCGAAATGGATCAATACTGTCGCCGTAAAGACTGCACAATGGATGCAGCATTGTGGCTATGATGGTTGGTCGCGAATTACCAACGTTTTCCTCCGAAAAACCAATAATCCTAAAGAAGTGATTCTGCAAGTGGAAAAATCTTACCGCATTGAATCAACCATCTATTCAGGATGTAGTTTCGAGTTGCGAAAAAGCGCGAAATTTTTGGGTATTGCAGGGTCTAGTCAGGAGCTAAACGAACCGATATTAGTAGAAACTGTTTTCGGCGTGCGTGAACGCTAAAAGCGGAACCTGAAACTACACGGAAACTAATGAAAAATCATACCGCACTTGAAGCGATTAACAACGGATTTGCCTTGGTAACCGAGGGAACGTCGTTCAGCGAGGTTTACGCCAATCTGAGTATTGAATTTAATTCATTGATTTCAATATGAAATCACCTTAGCAAATTCGGTTTTACTCAGTAGCACCAAGATGAAAAGTGATACGCAGTGGGTTATCGATTCAATGAACGTAAAAACCCGTCGCATAAAACTAATATCGGCTCACTTTCCGGCGGAAATCAACAAAAGTGGTTATCCGGACGCTGGCTCTTGGCCAGCCGGAAATTCTGATGTTAGATGAGCCGACACGCGGTATTGATATTGGTGCAGGGTGAAATCTACCAATTAATTCAAGAACTGGCGAAAAAGATAAGGGCATCATCACGATCTCTTCCGAAAATGCCTGAATTACTCGGGGTAACCGACCGCATTTTTAGTTATGAGCAACGGCCGTGTCGCGGGTATTGTCAGAAACAGCCCAAACCTCGCAGGAAGAAATTCTGCAACTAGCCGCCAAATATTTATAAAAACAGAGGAAATGAATTATGTCAGCGCTAAAAACAAAAATAAATCGCTGGATTTTCCTGAAACAGAATACAATTTACTTTGTACTTTTAATCCTCCTAGCTATTATTATCGCGCAGGACTCGAGTTTCTTAAACCTAATGAACTTCAGTAACATTTTAACTCAGTCATCTGTACGTCTGATTGTTGCTCTAGGGGTAGCAGGGTTTGCTGGTGACACAGGCACCGACTTATCAGCCGGTCGTCAAGTGGGTTTGAGCCGCGGTAATCTCTGCCTACGCTGTTGCAGTCAATGGAAAATATGAACGGCGTATTCCTTCTTTGGAAGAAAGTTCCGATTCCACTGGTTATTTTTGGCAGTTTGTACCGTCGAGTGCCATAATCAGTTTTAGTAAACGGTTTCGTTATTGCGTATCTTAATGTTACCCCCGTTTATCGCCACCATGGAACCATGATCATCGTGTACGGTATCAACTCTCTGTATTACGATGCTGTGGGTGGCTCACGCGATTGCCGGATTCAGTGAAAAGTTTCTCCGTATTTGCCCAAGGATTCTTCCGTTTAGGCTCATTTAACTATCCTATAACTATTTATGCTGCCATCTCTGCATTTTTAGTTTGGGTGCTATGGAATAAAACCCGCTTCGGCAAAAAAGCATCTTCGCTATCGGCGGCAACCCGGAAGCAGCGAAAGTGTCCGGAGTAAACGTCGCACGCAACCTGATTGTTATCTATATGGTAGCAGGTATGTTCTATGCTTTCGGTGGCATGTTAGAAGCAGGACGTATCGGTTCAGCAACAAACAACCTTGGCTTTATGTATGAACTCGATGCTATCGCTGCCTGTGTAGTGGGAGGCGTGTCCTTTGCCGGTGGTGGTAGGAACCGTTATCGGAGTGGTGTACCGGGGTTATCATCTTTCACTGCTGTAATTAACTGTGGCAACCTACATTGGTGTAAACCCTACTGGCAATATATCATTAAAGGTTCCATCATCATCTTGGCCGTAGCAATCGACAGCTTGAAATACGCGAAGATAAGCGATAAAATCAACCAAAAACAACCGCACTTTGATTTATTCTTTCAAAGTGCGGTTTAATTTTTGAGACGTTTTTTCTAATTTCTACATTGTCGCTAGAAGCAACGTGCCATTCTTATTTCATTTCAATTATGCTTATGTTTCAATTTATTTTTGAAACCGTCATAACCTAATTTTTAATTGTATTCTCGCATCACGAGCGTATTTTACAAGGATAAGCCGCAGACAATTCAACAATTTCTTCCCAGTTATCTTCTTTCCGTAATTCATCCGCCGATCAACACAGGCATTATAATCAGTTTTGGTTTCTCATAATTTTCCATATATTGTTTTAACGATGTTCTCGTTCATCAAAAATTTCGCCCACATACGACAAGCGGGATGCGAAGCTATCACGTTCATATCCTAATATATTTTTCTTGCTCAAGTAATTCATTGAATGAGAATTTATCAAATATGGCTCTCGCTAATTCGATAACAGATTCGTTCCACCCCTCGCAAGCGGAAGGCTTGGTCGACTATCCACACAATAAAGCCCTTCTTTTTGTTCTAATAATTTTTCATAAGGCACTTGGGTGAGTTGCGCTTTACCATTTAACGCTCTGTTTATACATTTCCTCCATGGCGCGACATTCATAATCTCGTCTTTATTTTGTCTTTGCCTTTATCATTAATCGTTTGCGGCTTTTTGGCACATTTCAGATGTAGCAAATGTAACGATGATTCCTGCCAAGTTAATTTTTCCGTAGCGTTCACCGATTCGTTTTGTTCACGTTCTAATTCGGCTTTAATTTTTGCCTCCCGTTCGAGACGCTCTTTTCTTCTTTCAGTTTTCGCTTCCTTTAAAAACTGCATCGGCAACATGACATTTCCACTCATTTTTCATTTATCAATCGATTTCATGTCTTGTCATAATGTCGCTTTACGTAGCTCCTCTGCATTCCTGTGTTTAACTACGCTTCTTCAAGATGCTGTGCATAATAGTTTTTATCTTTTTCCGAACAACCCGCCAATAACAAGAAAAAGACAGAAACCAATACCGTCTTATTCATTCCCCAATACCTCCATAATTTAATCGTAGAAATAATAGCATAGAATACGTCAGTGCGGTGGGTTTTTCAGTTGTTTTTCATCAGGGGTATTTTATTGTTAAAAATGCTCAAAACAACCGCACTTTCATTCTCGGTATAATACAAGGCTCAATATTTAACTTAGATTGCTTTATCCGTTTAAAGTTTGGAGAGCGGACCAAAAGTGAAAACTTTTGACTTAGTGATACAATAACCACATTGCGTTATCCGCTGGGAGGAGAAAATGCTTAAAAACCTCACTGACCCGAAATGAAAACATCTTGTGGTAGGCAAACCTCGCACCGTTTCTTATACATTCTAGGAAATCCGCTGATTTATCCTTTTTGCTTTATGTTGGGGGCTTTTCGACTTCTTTTTATAACAAAGTTTAATGCCGCTTCATTCAGGGCTTTTCCCGATTTGCAGATTTTTATACTTTTGCACATAGCGCCGGTATGGTACGCATTTTTTCTCCCATTTACCGCTTTTTCAACTGGTATCGCTGAATTTATGCGCTTACTGACAAACAGCTGTATTTCACCTCCGGGCTTATTGGACTAGATATTGCCAGTGCCGAATTGCCTGGTAATGCAGGATTTACGGGTTAATGTAGGTTTTATGGAAACCCTATTCAAGCGCGGTACCATCCCGCTGAGTAATAGAAACTTCCTGCGTTTTATTGAAAATCCCTACGAGGTTTATAAACTTATTCAGCAAACCGCGATGGATATCACTACGAGATCGCCAATTCCCTAATCAGCTGCGCCTGAAGAAAACCCCGGCTACCCGCACCGGGAGATAAACCGCAGGCTTTTCTTCCTAAAATACAGAAAAACAACCGCACTTTTGAACCTGGCCGAAAATGACTTAGTTCAAAAGTGCGGTTAATTAGCAGTGTTTTTCTAAACCACGGACTAGCTTCAATGCCTTCAAAACAATGCAGTGCTTAAATAACGTTCAGCTGCGGAAGGTAGATTACCACAATTAATTTATCGGCAAACTCATGATTTGGCAAGCCAGATCGGCAGCCGCAACTGCTGCACCGGACGAAATCACTGCCAAAATCCCTTCTTCCGCCATTAAACGACGTGCGGTGAGCAAAGAGCGGTATCACTGTCAATGCGCTCTACCCTATCAATTAATGATAAATCCAAAATTTTTCGGAATAAAACCTGCACCAATGCCTTGAATTTTATGTGGGTCCCGGTTTCACTTCTTCACCTGCCAAAGTTTGACTGATTACAGGGCTTTCCGCCGGTTCCACCGCAACAGAAACGATTTGCTTGCCTTCGTCCAGTTTAATGTAACGACTCACACCGGTAATCGTACCGCCTGTACCCACCTGCAACTAAAACATCGACTTTACCCCTCAGTGGCGCTCCAAATTTCAGGGCCTGCGTGGTTTGTTGGTGAATAGCCGGATTAGCCGGGTTTTCAAATTGTTTTTAAAGGTAACATAACGGCTCGGATCGGAAGCTGCAATTTCTTCCGCTTTAGCGATTGCGCTTTCATGCCTTTCGCCCTTCGGTTAACACTAAATTTACTCCCAACCCGCGCAATAAACGTTTACGTTCCAAGCTCATAGTTTCAGGCATAGTCAATGTGATTTTTATAACCGCGAGCCGCTGCGACATAAGCTAATGCATACCGTGTATTCCACTGGTTGCATCGACGATTTCTTGCCTTTGTTTAAAATACCATCTTTTTCCGCCTGCCACACCATATTGGCGCCAATACGACATTTTCACCGCTGAAACTCGGAGTTGCGACTTTCCAATTTAGCGACGACATTGCCGTTCTGTCCAAAGTTTTAAACGCACCAACGGAGTATCACCAATGGTATAAATTGTCTGCAAAAATGGTCATTTAATTGCCCTCATAATAGAATACTGGAGTTAAGTTTAGCTTATTGTAAACGTAACGTATTACATCTTAAAAATAGCTAGTGGTTATATTTTATAACTAAACACTATTTTCATTATTTTTGAGATAATATCATTCCCCTTCCGCGAAACGATGTTTGAACCGCCGGAAACTATATCAGGAGAAAGTACGGTCGATTTTGAGGTAGTTTTTCCATTTTGCAGCGTAGAGATCTTTCCGATAAGTTTCTACCCACATTGCCGTTGCACCACAAACCGCCACCGGAATTACAACCAAATTCACTAACGGAGCAAAAGTACATAAGGTTATAAGGATGCCGAACGTTAAACTTTGAGAGCGGTTTCCGCTCAATTTGAAACGCATGGTATGGAAGGAAATCTTATGAGTTATCAAACGGATAGTCACAATATTGAATTGACATCATCCACGCTAGAGACAAAAACGTCAACACGGGAATAACGGTTTGCCCGACAAGCGGGATAAAAACTTAATAAAAATAAACCGATAAATTTCGGCAAGCTATAAATTAATTTTTGCCATTCCACGCCCAAGCATACGCGGAATAGCTCTGAATAAATCCGCCATACCGGTTTCTGCCGAGCTTTCATTCGTCAACATTTTTCTCCACTTTTTCTGCCAGCAACCCGTTAAAAGGCGCCGCAATAAAACCCGGATAAGGTTGTGAAAGCGAAATAAAACAACAGTAAAATCATACCGATGGAAAATATAAATAGAATAGAACTCAGCCAACTGGAGCCAATCGGGAACAAAGGCCACTAATACTGTCGATCATAGAACCTATTTGTGAGATAAATAGCCAAAATAATCCAATCATCAGCACAATATTAAGTAAAATCGGCATAATAACAAAACGACGCAAACCCGGTCGGGTAATTAAATGCCAGCCGGTAATGAAAATAGTCAAAGCCGGATTTTATTCTTTTCAGTTCAATCATAAAAATTTCCTTTTAATATAATTAATAGCGACTAGAATACAGTGCGGTTAAAAAGCAAATTTCAAGATAAAAGTATCCCTAAATTATAAAAATATGATAAGCTAAACAAAATAATTGGATTGTCAAAAGGATAGTAGTGATGGATTTAAATACAATTTTTGATTATTGCGGGTGTGGTTGTATTAATCGGTTTTGGTTGCGCATGGTTTTATGGGCAAACCGCCGTGAAAAATCAAAAGTATTTTGAAAGTGCTAATGCCTTTGAACGTGACGTAGAACAAACGCAGCTATGCAAACAATATGCTCAAACGGTTAACCGTCCGGCGTTTACCGAATCTCCGTCAATGCAGCCATTCTTCTAACCATGCCGGCGAGACGGTCGCAAACCCGTCCTTTGATTTACCGCCGAACAATCCACAGCCGACACGGCAACCTTTTACAATTTCGAGCTCAACCTGAATATGGTCATCCGTCCCAAGGCGATACTTCTCCGTTGCAAAGAGCGCAACCCTCGCATACGTAAAGAATCTCAGTCACCTGCTACCTCACGGGTTCAAATGACGCAACCGCAATCGGTCGAACAAATTAAAGATTACGTTACCTGAGTCGCAACCTGCCGAAATTGAACAGGAACCTCTAAGGAGTCATCCTATTACGCTCAAAACCGAGAAAAATATTTCAACTCTCTCTATTGCTGAGGCAGAACGCTTTGATGAGGAAGAGGGCATTAATACTTCCTCGGCACAATTACGCGTGCAACTGCAGAGGCCGCACAAGACCTTTACATACTGCATTTCAAACTGGAAACGGAAGAGCTTCAACAAAATGCACAAGTTGCCGAACACAACCTTTATTACCCGCTTTATGTGGTGAGCTGCTGAAAACCGCACGTTCAAGGCATTATGCTGGAACAGACTTTTAGAAAAATTAGGCTTTAAATTGGGGCTGAGATAAACTGTACCATACCCATCTAAATTTAGATGAAACCGCACTGGTATTATTTAGCGTAGCAAATATCAAACAGCCAGGGGACATTTGAACAAAAATCATATCTTTGAATTTTTCTACCCAAGGCATTGTGTTGTTTATGCGCTTACCGTCAGCAGGGAATGATCAGGTAAATTTAAAATGATGATTCGCGCCGCACAATTTGAGCGGATGAATTGAACGGTTTTGTATTGACCGAACAGCAAGAGCTGTTTACCAATGAAGCCGAAGCGGGTATTTAGCACGTTTAGATTAATCAAAAACGGACAACAAACCGACCACTTTTGGCTCACTGAGCACCTAAAAAGTGGTCGATTTTACCCCGATTATTTTTAGCCGGAATAACAATGAGCAACTTCAATCCAACAACAAATTGACAACCTCAGAGCCCTGCGTTACCACGAATATCAATATCATGTGTTAGACGAACCGCAGATTCCCGACAGCAGAGTACGATCGCCTTTTTCATCAGCTCAAAGCCTTAGAACAACAACATCCCGAACTGATCACCGCCGATTCGCCGACCCAACGCGTAGGTGCGCGGCCATTATCGGAATTTGCGCAAATTAAACGCCAAACTTCCGATGCTCTCGTTGGATAACGCCTTTTTCTGATGAGGAATTTTTGGCGTTCGTGAAACGCGTATTCAAGATCGTCTAGGACTTGTGCAGAACCATTGACATTTTGTTGCGAACCTAAATTGGACGGATTGGCGGTCAGTATCTGTATGTGAATGGTGCTGACCCAAGCGGCAACGCGCAGCGATGGCACACAGGCGAAGACATCACACAAAACATTCGTACCATTCGTGCGTAACATTCCGTGTGCAGCTACTGACAGACAATCCGCCAGCACGCTTGGAAGTGCGTGGTGAAGTGTTTATGCCGCACGAGGGGTTCGAGCGCTTAAATGAACGCGCCTTGGAACCAGGGGCGACCGCTGCTAACCCGCGTAATGCGGCAGCGGGTTCACTTACGCCAATTGATCCGAAAAATCGCCAGTCAGCGCCCGCTCGTGTTTCAATGCTTACAGCATCGGCGTCGCCCAAGGGTATAGACTTACCGCCGACTCACTTTTTGAACGCCTACAATGGTTGAAAATCCATCAGCGTGCCGGTAAATAGCGAGGATCCGTTTATGCGACGGTATCGAAAACGTGCTGAATTTCTACCGCACTATGATGGAAAAACGCAGTTCCTTGGGTTTATGACATTGACGGCACGGTATTAAAAGTCAGTGACATCGAACTGCAACAAAGACTGGGCTTTATTTCCAAAGCACCGCGTTGGGCAATCGCTATAAATTTCCTGCTAAGAAGGGCCGGCAGTATTAAATGACGTGGAATTCGAAGTCGGCGGTCAACGAGTGCCATCACGCCTGTAGAGTTGCAACCGGTATTCGTTGCCGGTGTAACAGTAAGTAACGCGACCTTACATAACGGCGGCGGATCGAGCGCCTCAACATTGCTATCGGCGACACGGTGATTATTCGTCGCGCCGGCGATGTGATTCCACAAATTATTGACGTCTTACATGATCGCCGCCCGGTAATGCGCCAAATTGTCTTTCCAACGACTGTCCGGTATGCGATTCATAATTTGTTCGCATTGAAGGCGAAGCGGTGGCACGTTGCACTGGCGGGTTATTCTGTGCGGCACAACGCAAAGCTAAAACATTTCGTCTCACGCAAAGCCATGGACATTGACGGCGTAGGGGCCAAACTGAGTTGAACAGCTGGTGGATCGCGAATTGGTTCATACCCCCGCAGACTTGTTCAAGTTGGTTTAACCACACTCACCCGCTGAGCGTAGGGCCAAAATCGGCTGAAAATGCTCTAGCCAGCTTAGAAAAAGCCAAACACGACCCTCGCCCGTTTTATCTTTGCGTTGGGTATTCGTGATGTGGGTGAAACCACCGCATTAAATCTGGCAAACCATTTCAAAACCTTAGAAGCGTTACAAAATGCCGATTTAGAACAGTTAAAACAAGTGCCCTGATGTGGGCGATGGTTGCGAATCGCATTTTTGTGTTCTGGCGTGAAGAGACACAATGTTGCGGTGGTGAATGATCTCATCGCTCAAGGCGTACATTGGAAACCGTTGAAGTGCAGGACGTGAAGAAAAATCCGTTCAAAAGACAAAACTGTGGTGCTCACTGGCACCCTTTCCCAAATGGGGCACAACGACACCAAAGCGCTGTTACAACAACTCGGAGGCCAAAAGTCAGCGATGTTTCGGCAAAAACCGACTATGTGATCGCCGGTGAAGCGGCAGGTTCAAACTCAGCAAAGCTGCAGAATTAGGCGTGCAGGTGTTGAGTGAGAAGGATTTTTGGCGAGGTGGTACTCATTCATAATTCAGAAAAAGTGCGGTCATTTTGTGTGTGTTTTGCAAATGCTTTTAATGTATCTTGCCATCTGTTGGGTTGCGCATGAAAATGGCATTTTAAAGGTATACACTATGAACCTAATAAAAATAGACACTAACTGGAAAAAGTCAATTATAGGATTATTTGGAAGCAATCATTATATTACTGGTTTTAATTATCATCAGTGCAGTGGTTTCCTGCGCCGAAATTTCATTGGCAGGCGCCGAAGTTATGAAAATTACAGGTATTGGCTAATGACGGCGACAGTCGTGCCGAGCAGTACTAAAATTACAAGAACAACCGGGACGCTTTATCACTATCGATCAAATTGCATTAAATATGGTAGCCATTTTTGGTGGAATGAGTCGGTGAAAGCGCAATCAGCCCCTATATCAGACGGGTTCTGGAAGAACATACGTACATCCAGTGGTTTGATTCGGCCCCTCTTGGATTTCCTTTATCCTCGTCACGATGGCGTTTATTTTGCTGGCAGATTTAATTCCCAAACGCTTGGCGATGATTAATCCCGAAGGATTTGCTCTGCGCACCGTGCGCATTATGACAGTTGCTATTTTTGTGTTTTAAGCCACTAGTTTGGCTATTTGACGGCGCAGCTAATCTGATATTCCGATTGCTCAGAGTTTCTACCGTTCGGGTGGAAGTATGACACCGGAAAGATATCGTTGCAATGGTAGATGCCGGGCTGAAGCGGGAATTTTAAAAACGAACGAGCATTATCTAATTGAAATATTATGGATATGCAGTCCCGTACGGTGACCTCCACCATGACACACGTGAAAATATCATCTTTTTAGACCGCTCTTTTGATCGTCAGGCTGTACTGGACACACTGAGCAAAAGCAACTCATTTCAAAGTTACCAATCTGCGATAATGGTTTAGACAAAATTTTAGGCTATGTTGAGTCCCACGAATTATTGACCTTTTATCTGCAAGGCAGTGAGACATTCTCTGACCGACAACCGTCTATTACGCAAACCATTATTTATTCCGAATACTTTGTCGCTATACGAAGTATTGGAGCTATTTAAATCTACCGGCGAGTTTCGCTGTGATTGTCAACAGTACCTACCCTGGTTGTCGGAATTGTCACACTACGTGTGTAATGAGTATCGTAATGGGGAGAACTGGTTTCCAGTGAAGAAGAACAAATTGTGCGTCGCGATCAAGATTCGTGGCTTATTGACGGCATTACGCCATTGGAAGACGTGATGCGTGCACTTGACATAGAGGCTTTCCCTGCTTCGGAAAGTGCAAGAAACTATCAATTGGATTTATGATGTATATGCTACGTAAAATTCCGACAGATTTTGTGTTATACGATAAATATAAATTTGAAATTATTGATACCGATAATTTTTAAAATCGATCAACTACTCATTTCACTAGCTGAACGGATCTTAAATCGGAAGAATAAGGATATCCTATGAACAGACCCTTGGAAACCGCTGAAAAAATACTGATAATTTTAACCGCACTTTGTATCGTTGCCTGCAGCACAACTACGCCAAGTACACCGCCACAAAATACAGCATTGGGCAGCAGAGGGTGGGTAAAGACACAATTTATACCGCCTATGACGATAAACTGTTTCACCGGTGAACAGTTAACAGAAAAAGATTACGGATTATTGCGTAAAAATAATATAAACACATTGATCAACCTGCGTGACCAGAAACGATGATCGGCAAGGCTTTCAGCAAAACCTCCTTAACTTACTAGTAAATACGCCATTACTAACTTGAGAGTATTACGCCGCAAAGAGATCGCTTGCGGGTGACTGCAAACTGGGTCAAAGAGACAACATCAACAGAGGCGGTGCCCGTGCTGATACATTGTTATCATGGGGCCGGATCGTACCGGCTTAATTTCAGCAATGTATCGTGTGGTTTATCAAAACTGGGGAGCCCCAGAGCGAAGCCAAACGTGAAGAAATGATGCAAAGGGCCTTACGGATTTCATTCGGTCTGGAAAAATATAGAAAGCTTCTTTACTGAGAAAAATATCAATGAAATCAAGGCGAGGAACTATTAGCCAAATTACGGCAATAGGAACCACAAAAGTGCACGGTCGGTTTTGAAAGCTGTTTTGAAGGCTCTAAATATTAACCGCGCTTTCGGCTGGGTATCATAAACTTTAAGTCATAGGCGTTATTTTCATCGGCTGAGGCGATATTCTTTCAGCTCAGGCTGCCATTGGTTCCAATCAATAATTTTGGGAAAGAAGGTATCGCCGTCAAGCTCGGCTTGCGATTTCCAGTTGAGGTAGAGTTTATCTGCTTGACTGCAGATATTGTTTAAACACTTCCCCACCACCTATCAACATAATTTCTTAGAAAATCAGTAGCATTTACCGCACTTTCAAGGCTATTGTGTAAATAACACCATCGTGCTCAGAGCGGTGAACGGCGTGACAATACAACGCGTTCACCCGTTTCGGCGCAATGGGCGCCCAATACTTGCAAAGGTTTTTCGCCCCATTGCCACAGGCTTGCCGAGTGTTTCTGCGAAACCAGAAAGAGAGAAGCCAAATCCGCGGGCAGAGTGCCACGGCATTTGGTTATCACTACCGATAACCCGGTTCTTTGTCATTGCAACAATTAAACTGAAGCGTCATTTATCTTTCGTTTAATTACTCGCTGTCAAAACCAGCCTCGGATAAATTGGATTGAGGACGGCGTAATTACGAATAAGAGAAATAAAAATGTAGCTTAATATCGGCATAATGAGCCATCATCCGCCGAAGACCTCTTTTAGCGACAGAGCAGTACGCTGATGTTCCTCCGAAAATCACGGGACGCTACTGTAATGCCGCCAATCTAATTTATCTCGGAGTAGCTGCCAACGCCTGTAAATTAGCGAAGTCGAATTTAAAATAAAACAGAAGAAAGCCCAGCGCGTATCTTCGTTACGGTACGCCATCGGTTTATCGCTATCTACACGTTGAGTATAAATATAATACACATCGCGGGTTGGGCGTCCGCTGGATTAACAGCTTTGGTGATCGGACCGTCTTTGTCCACCGTTTCACTTCCCACTCCGGTAACTCGAGTAGTTTCATAATGCGGGGAAAACAGAATGTACTCCTGCCAAAACAACACGGCGTGTGAAATAGCACTACGACAATAATCAGGAAGTATTTGATAATTTTGCGCATAATTTGAAATCCTTTTGATAAGAAATTTGGATTGATTATAGCACGCTTATTTTAAATAGGCGCACGAAATTTGCGCGTAGTGATTTGAGCCAAATTCTTCAACATGAAACTCCTTTCAACGTGGCGACATGTTTACACCTCGCGCACATAAGCCGGTTGGTTTTGCTTTACCACGATAAGGGAACCCGGAGCAAGATAAAGGGCTGTCGGTTTCCACCGCCAAACGGTCGAGCGGAACTTGACGTGCAGCATGCGCAGTTTCTTCCGCATTTTTAAGTAATAATCCCCGAAAAAGAAATGCATAAAACCAGGATCCAATCCTTTGTTTCGCCATTTCTAAATTTTCGGTAAAACAGTGCAAAAACCCACCGCGCTTTTGAGCATCATTTTCACGCAGAATACGGATTGTATCCTGCGCGCCGCTCGAGTGTGAATAATCACTGGTTTATTCAACACATTTGCCGCCTGAACTTGTTTGCAAACACTTCTTGCTGTAATGCTTTAGTATCGGCGCTGTAATAATAATCCAGTCCGATTTCGCCCAGCGACAACCTTCGGATGAGCGGCAAGTTGCGGTGAAGCGATCGTAATTAAAAAGGCTCATCCGCCAAATCTAACGGATGCACTCCACACGGGCAAGTGAAACGTCATCACGATGAGCCAGCGTATCACGCTGTTTTCAAAACGACTTAACGTAACACCGATAGTTAGCAAATGTTTTACATCACGGGCTTTTGGCTTTCTCAATCACCTCATCAATATTTTCGATGCAAATTTTCATAATCCAGTGCATCTAAATGGCAATGGCTATCAATAATAAACATAATTTTCCTTAATTCTCAAAAACTTCCGTAATTAATCGGGTTAATCCGTCTAATAGAATCAGTTCTTGATTAACGGCATTAATAAGCTTAGAATCGAACGCATTTTTGCAAGATTTTGGTTGGCTTTCGAAACTAAACCGAGCACAGTTTGTTTTGATTGAATTGCTGAATTCGCGCTCCTAAATCCTGGCTAATCAATTTTCTCGATACCCAATTTATCTTTCAGTGCATCGCTTTATGCGGCAAGCCAATCAATTTGTTGAAAAGTAGTGTTTTATCAAAAATGGCAAAATCTCCAACGGAGCGGCGACTATAAAACAACCAAAACTGACAAAAAACTCACGCCGTTTTTCCAACAGCCCTTTTTCTAAAGTTTCTGCAGCCGCCAATGGGCGAGCGTAATTAATACGAAGTGCGGTCGGAATTTCATCCATTTTATCGGGATATTGCTTTTTGTAGCCAATTGAACGCAGTTTCTATCGGTGGTGGGTTTTATTACCCATGACCGACAACAGCTATAAATAGTGGCGGGCAGACTTGCCGATAAATCGGTTTTGTAACAAAAATAGGGTGTTCGGACGTGGCTCTTCCAGTGTTTTCAGCAACGCATTAACTGCATTTTCAGTTAGCCGTTCCGCCTCTTGAACAAATACCACCTTATTGCCGTTTTGTTGCGCATGCTGATTGACTTTTCGTTAATTTCACGCACCTGATCGACGCCGATATCTTTATTTTCAATCGGTGCCAATAGATGAAAGTCAGGGTGATTTTCCGGCTGGGAACAGATGGCAGCTATGACAAATTTCGCACGGCGCACCATTTTCCGGTGATTGGCAAATTAATCGGTGGGCGATCATACGAATTAGTTGCTCCGCCCCCAATCCGGTGTCCGCTTTAAACAACAAAGCATGATGCCCGTAACCTTGTGCAAAGGCAGTGCTAATCCGGTCAAAAATAAGGCGAGAGCCAGGATATAGGCGCATCATTTAGTTAAATTAACAAAATTTTCAACCGCACTTTTGAATGTCAGCCGTAACATTTTTAATATGCTGTCCGGCATTAAATGGTGACAGCTTTGGGATATTAGTAACTAGTTCCAAATGAGCGCGCACGGGTACGATGATCAAAGGCTTTGCTGTTCAATACGATCGAGTTTCCTCGTCCATGTGCATGGAGCCTAGCGGCTTCGGGGTGGATATCAAATATAAGGTTAAATCAGACTCAAAAATCGCCTAATATCGTTTTGTTTAAAGTAGCCAGTAACTGTTGATCTATCGACGCCTCCCGCCCCTGATATGCCTGCGAGGACATATCATGCCGATCTCGTAGCATTTCCCTTCCAGCAAGAGCAGGTTTGATGACATTTTCCACTAATTGCACCGAGCCGCATACAGCATTAATAACTCCGCTTTATCGCTGATCGGCTCTTCCATTTCATGTTTGATCAAATGGCGCAGTTTCTCAGCCAATGGCGTACCGCCCGGCTCACAGTGAATATGGATCGGTAATGCCTTGTTTTTAATTGTACCGTTACAGCTTTGCGCGCCGTAGTTTTGCCTGCGCCTTCAAACCTTCAAAACGATAAACACCTTTCATTATTTGCGCTTTTGATTACTGCGATACCAACGCAGATACTCCTGCACGGCACGGTTGCGATCGTTTATATTGGTACTGAGATTTATGGGCCGCCGGTGCCATCCGCCACGAAATACAGAAAATTGGTTTTCTCCGGTTTTCCACGGCCCATCAATGCGCCTTCGCTCGGCGCGGCAATTGGAGTTGGCGATAGGGCCGTCAATAACATAAGTATTATATGCAGTTGGCTGTTCAAATCCTTTTTGCGAATATTACCGTCGTAGCTATCGCCCATGCCATAAATTACTGTTGGATCGGTTTTGTAGTTTCATTTTTAATTTCAAACGATTGATAAATACGGAAGCAACGCTTTGCCACGTTCTGCCGCAATCCTGTCTCTTTTTCTACAATAGAAGCAAAATTAACATTTTCATAGGGATTATTAAGTGGCAAATCCTTATCGCACTCCTCAAAGCTTTATCCAAGGTTTTTACCATACGCTCCGCCGCACGTTTAAGCAATGCCGTATCAGTGGAATTCGTATATTGTATGTATCGGGATAAATCCAGCCTTCAGGTTTTGAGCTCGTTCAGGTTTTAATTTCAGGTAATAAAGGTTGAATTAGGGTAAATACTGCGCTTTCATCCTTTACTCCGCTTTAAGTGCGGTGCGTTTTCTAACGATTTTAATACCTGTTTTAACCGTTTCGCCTCGCGGTAAAACACGCAAGGAAAATTGCGCTTCTTTTGCCTTCATTTAATACTTTTAATGAATCGGTTGCAGTGGTGCACGCCATTAAGTGAATAGGTTCCCGCTTTAAAGCGGCTCAATTCGGGATTGAGCTTGATCAGCCAAGGTAATAATGCCGCATTATCAAGAATCCTGTTCAACAAGGTTGCAGTTTATTCGTACTGGTGCCTCGTTCTACGGTCAGTAATTGATCTGCTGCACATTTCTGCGGTTTGAGCGGCGAATTGTTGCAACTGCTGATAACCCCAAAAAGCGGTACCTGCCGCGACAATAACAAGAAAGAAAATAAATTTACAGAGTTTTTCATAAGCCGGATAATTCATTAAAGTTTAAAAGTTAAGAGACTATTTTTAAATTTGATACAAAACCTTGTCTTCTTCTCCACGCCAAAGACGTTGAATATTGACATGATGGCGATAAATCAATAAACAACAAACCAGGGCGACCGGAAAGAAAGTAAACTCCAGGTTTAAAACCACCATACATAAAACGAGCACTAACAAGGCGGTAACTAACTGCACTTAGCGATGAATAACCACTCACCAAAAACACCAATAACCAAGTACCTAACATAGAACCTGCAACTCCCCAAGCAATTGGTGCGATTGCGCCGAAAGCGGTGGCCACGCCTTTGCCACCTTTAAAATTGACGGGAAATATATGACCGAGACAAGCAGCAAGCGCCACCATGCCTAATTCAAAATGGGTTAAAACCTAAATAATACCCCGCCCATACCGGCAGCATCCCTTTCAACATATCAAAAATTAACACTACTAAGGCCCGGCATTTACCGCAATTCGCAGTACATTGAGTCGCGCCGGGATTGCGAGAACCTTCACTGCGCGGATCCGGCAGCAAATCGCCGACAAAATAAGATAGCGGCAGAAAGCGAACCTAGCAAATAGGCGCATAGCATATAGCAAAAAGGCTCATAATATTCCCTTTAGGCAGATATAAACGGAAGAAGTTGTTCGCTATTTTGCCTAAAATTGATAGGATTAGGCAGAAAAATTTTATAAAGGCACGTAAAAAGCAAAATGAAAGATCGAATTTTATTGAAGAATTAACCGTATTTACGCAATCGGCGTATATGACTTTAGGAACAGCAAATTAAACAAAAATAATATTTGATCTCGAGAAATGGCAGGATTGTCGCCCGGCTGCGCAAAACCGACGATGTACAATTTTGCTTTAAATTATGCGAAGTTTTCTGATTTTATTATTAATTATGTGCAATCTAAGCCCTTTCTTCTAATTGAACGGGTTTTCTACGAGAGTTGCCGAACAACTGCAACAACACTCAGATTAAATGGCTGCGCCTTAAACTGGCTAAGCCTGGCTGTAACACAAGCACGTAGTGTATCGGTATCATTATTGAGCGGGGAGAAATCTGATTTCATATAATGATAGCGACCGAATAAAATCGCTTATATAGAAGGATTCTCCACCGAGATTTAGCTTTAGTAAAATCAGATGGATCGAAAATTTCCACTGTGGGTAACACGCTGGCTTCTTCAAACTGTGCAAAAGTTTTTCCGATAAGTTCAACCCACACCGCTTGGCAACCGGCAGAATAGCACCTTGTACATCACCTAGTTAAATTATCACCGATATGCAGAAATTTCATGCGGTTCACTCGAAAATACTTCGCCGCTTGATGGAATAAATCGCACGGGGTTTCGCCCGTCCATTTTTACCGCCCCACAATGTACGGGCAAACTGAGAAAAACCGATTCGCTCGGGAACAACATTGCCGTTAGTTAATGCCGTCAGCTTATACTTTGATTGCAATAAGTTCAGTACCTCAAAACTTTGTTGCGGCACATCAATTTTATGCCGCCGGTGTAGAAAAATAATCCATCGCATCCCGACAAATTTCTTCAATTTCTAGGGCGTTTTTACCGTAAGAAATTGTAACATTGCCCGAATAGTTGCCATACGCCAAAGCAGTAACATCTTCACATAAGATCGGATTATTTTGCTCACTCTATGTTTCCAACTATGCCAGTAATCTAGATCCAATTCATTGATTTGACTTGAATTGCGTCGAAAGTCCACACATTCCAGCTCAGCTGACAAATAACTTCTGAATTATCGTAAAGCGTATCGTCTAAGTCAAAGCTCATAACTTTGAACGGAAGTAAAGTGCAGTGGAATTTCATCATGTTTTATAAAACCAAATTATCATTTTTCATCTAATTGCCAAAACGGATTAAATGCTACTACAATTAAATATCCGTCAGGATCTTTAAAACTAACCGCTATAACCTCCCCAAAAGAGACTTCTTGTGCCGGTTTTTAACTATTGTCGCGCCTAAGCTTTCTACGAGCAAGAACATCCTCCACTTCCTGCTTGGATTTAGCGTTATAAGATACTGTTAAACCCGAAAATGTCGAGGGTTGATAAGGTAATGAACAATCTTGCGCCAGCGATGAGAGCGGATATAAGCCTAAGACAATTCCATAAGCGGAAATAAAACGTAATGTTCCATGCTCTGTAGTGAACGTTTTCAGTTGCAAACCTTATTCATAAAAAGCTAGAGAACAGGCTGTCTTGAACGCCAAAGGTAATTAACGTCAGTTTTTGTCGCATGATTATCTCCCTTATTTCTTACGTCTTGCGCGCGGGTGGGCGCTGTCATATACCTGCGCGAGATGTTGGAAATCCAAGTGAGTATAAATTTGAGTGGTAGACAAATTACTATGTCCAAAGTAATTCCTGCACCGCACGTGAATCAGAACTGGCTTCCAACATATGAGTGGCAAAGCTGTGGCGTAATTTGTGCGGGTTCAAATGCGCGTTTCAATCCTTGTTTAATACCCAGATTTCCATTCTTTTTGAATAGAACAGGAGCTCATGCGATTGCCAAGCGAACAGCGAATAAAGCATCATCTTCGGATTAAAAGTAACCGCACTTTTAACTTCATTGCTGAATAGCGTGTGGCACGCATAACGACCAAAGGGCAAAATACGCTCTTTTATTCCGCATCTGCACCTCGCGCACTCGTGTATTGATACTGTTTAAGTTCAGCCCTTGTAACTCGGACGGTCGTAGACCCTGAACTATACATTAGCTCCAACATGGCGCGATCTCGAATATCAATAGGCTCATTGCTTTGATTATTCAGCAATTTTTGCTACTTGTTCCTGATCGATACTTTTCGGTAAATGCTTTTGCCTGTTTCGGTGCGGAAATACCAACGGCAGGATTAACCGATAATTCCTTGTACAACCAAATAACTGAAAAACTGACGCAGAGCGGATAATCTTAATGCCAAGCTTTTTCCTGTAAGCCAGCTTTTTTACTTTCCGCCAGCACAAAACGTACTACGCTTGTTGTCACCTGCTGCCAAGAAGTAATATCATTTTGAGTTAAAATCACCGTAACCGCCATCAACTGACGCTGATGGTTACTCAAGTGTATGGCAGGCTAACCTGCCTTTCAGTGCGCGGGTAATCCAAATATTTCTGCAATAAAAAGTAAAGTTATCGTTCGCCAATTCAGTAGCCAGCGAAAGTGTAAATGCGGCTCCACAATATCCACTAAATGTCGTAGAAATGCCGTGTCCTGCCCGTTATGAAAGTGGCGCACATCATGGGCACAGAACAATAAAAAGTGCGGTCGGTTTTTGTAGCGTTTTAGCACCCAGCAGACAACGGGCAACGGATCAATCGGCAATTCATCCGGCAGAAACATTAGTGATTTTTCGCGATTGGTCAGCTCCCCAGATAAAAATGACGCAATCCGAAACGCTCCAGTCGAATCAATTCAAAAAGCTTTGCGGTCAATCCAATATTGTGCCCGGCACTCAGGATTTTTCTCCCACTGATCGTTGAACAGAAGAATTTTTGCCGCTTGTAATTCATAAGACTTTACCCATTGATGAGCTTTTCAATACTCCCTGTAAAAATGGTTGGCAGCAGATAACTTTTTGTTGTAACGGCATAAGTCCTAGAAAAATATCAGGTTCCTGTTGTGCCAATCGCCCGAACTTGGTCAGCTCGCTTTCTAATTCTTTAATATATTGACGCTGGCGTTCAGAGTTGCATTTCGATCAGCGAAAGATTAGCCTTTTTGTGCGTGCGGAATAATCAGCGTATCAAGCAATTCGAGATGATTAGCGAAGAACGTCGGATGATTTTTGAGGTAATTGATAATGTCTTGTTCGGTCATTTTTCGTTCTCCGTAACTGATATTACTAAGAAACGTTCCTTTGCTTTTGTGCGTGGATGAACCAAAAGAAATGAGGCCCGACCTCACTGCTCTTCTTCATGTAGCATCATTTTATTCACAACAGATTATCTTTACATGCAAACAGCTCTGACGAAAGTTAAATCAATAGGCGCGCTATGCGTGAAAAGTGCGGTCAATTTTTGTGGTATTTTTAAAGTTTTATTGTTCCATCATAAACATGAGTAGCATCACCTGTCATATATAATGGATGTCCTCGCCCCGCCATTCGATGATTAAACTGCCACCCAGCAAATCCACCTGCACTTTATTATCTAATGCACCCTGCATAATACCAACCGCAGCCGCCGCACTGGCACCGCTACCACAGGCTTGGGTCTCACCAGCGCCACGTTCGTACACACGCAATTTTATATGATTACGATTGATGATTTGCATAAAACCCACATTAACCCGCTCGGGAAAACGCTCATGGCTTTTCCAGTAAAGGCCCCAATTGTTCCACATTCGCGGTTTAATATCGTTTACTTGCACCACACAATGTGGGTTACCCATAGACACCGCACCACATAACACAGTCCTGAACATTCATCGCAGAATATAATTTTTCAAATTTATTCGCAATAAACGGAATTTTTGGATGGTTCCCAAATCAGTTTCGCCCATATTGGACCTGAATCATGCCATCGTCTTTAACGGTGAGAATCATTTTTCCGTTTTTGTGTACTAACGGCAATATCTGTTTATCGGTTAACGCTTTTCATCGTCACGAAACAGGCGCGAAACAACGCGCGCACCGTTACCGCATGATGAAACTTCTCCGCCATCAGCATTGAAAATGCGATAATGAAAATCCAGCTCGGGATCATAAGGCGGTTCAACAACTAACAATTGATCAAAACCTATCCCACGATGGCGATCCGCCAGTTTACGAATAGTCTCTTCGGTGAAATAGACGTTCTTCGCGTTACACCGTCAACTACCATAAAATCGTTTCCAGGCCGTGCATTTTGGAAAAAGTGCATTGGTTTTCCTGCTAGATTTTAAGTCATCATATGCGGCGTATTATAACGACTTATCGGTAGCTAAGCAAAAACAGAATACAAGAAGATTTTGCTTTTAAATATTTACCTTTGTTAAAAATTACATTACAATAAACAGAATTGAGAATCATTTTAAATCCATGCCAACAAGGATCGTGCTATGTTTAAAAACCATATTCACCGTCGCTTGTCTTGTTGTAGGCAGCGGCAGATTCGCGAAGAAGTGACTATTCCGACAGCTCAGGAGAAGTCACTTTACCATCACCTCACGGCAAAAATTGCCGTTTTTGATTCCGGCAGCTTGGACACATTGCAGGCACTAGGGGATGAAAGTGGACGGGGCACCTGATGTATCTACATGTTATTGCCTTGCCGAAACAAACCGTTGAAAACGCTACAACAAAGTATCGGCACTATGTTTGAACCTAATACTGGAAGCCTTAAATGAATTAAGGCCCGATTTAATCATTGTTGGTACGCGTTCGGCATTGGATGAAGTCAGTGTTATTGCTGAAAACTATTGATCTCACCGATAACGGCGATAAGCTAATTGAAAGCGGATTACAACGCATCGACAGTTTTGGTAAATTATTTAACAGAAGCTGGAGCAGCTACATTAAAAATGAGATTACGACATTGTTCAATCAGACTAAAAAGAAGCCGTTAAAGGAAAAGGTAACCGGTTTAATTATTCTGGTAAACGGAGGCAAAATTTCAGCATTCGGTAGTGGATATCGTTTAAGTTGGATTCACAATGAGTTTAGGTGTTCCGATGGCCGACGAAAGTATTAAAGCGGCGGGACATGGCCAACCGATCAGCTGAATTTATTCAAAAACTCAATCCCTGATTGGTTAGTTATGTACTGAATCGCATTGCTGCAATTGGCCAAGAAGGTAAATCCGCCAAAAGATGTATTGGATAACGAATTGGTTCGTCAAACTAGCTTGGAAAAATAATCAGATTATTTATTTGAGTGCAGCTTCCTACACTTGCTCCGGCTGGTGCTGAACAAATAAAATAGATTTAAAACGTTATCAAAGCCGCATTCGAGAAAAAATAGGTTTGGTGCATTTCCTTGTATTATGAGAGGAAATGCCACTTTGTATAACGACAATGTCAAAATTTCCTTTAAATAAAATTAATTTACTCATTTATTACTGCTTTTGCCCTATCAGCATGTCTGTTAGGGGTAGCAGATTTTCATGGTTGGAAATATTTCACGCCCAGAACAACTGCAGGTATTGATCAGCCGCTTACCACGAACAGTGGCTGTGGTGTTAGTGGGGCAACTCTGGGTGTAGCCGGAATGGTGATCCAAATCGTGCTAAAAACCGCTTTATTGAGACCAAGCATAGATTGGTGCAGAGCCAAAGTGCAGCGGTTGGTATTCTATTTGCTACATTAGTATTACCCTCTGCACCGTTGTTGCTGAAAGATCTCTATCGCAACCTTTTTCCGCTTTTGTACAGGTATGGGTATTTTTATGATGTTGTTGCGACAATTACCACCACAACAACAATTACTAGTTTCCGCTGATAGGTATTATATTTGGCAATATTATTGAGCGATGACGACTTTTTGTGGCATATGAGAACAGAACAGTCTGATAGTCTAGCCACGCGCATGCCGGTGATTTTTCAGGCATTTTATCCGGACGTTATGAATTGCTATGGTTAACAGCGGGGCTGACCAGTTTGGTTTATATTGGACCGATCGCCTGACAATTTGCCGGTTTGGGTAAAAATATTAGTACGGGATTGGGGATTAATTATCGACAAATGACCAAATTAGCATTAATTGTCGTAGCCATGATCAGCATCGGTAGTAGTAGTGACAGTTGGGAAATTCCTTTTCATCAGTTTGGTTGTGCCAAATATTGTCTCACGTTTAGCAGGATCAACTACGTCAGAACTTGACCTTCCGTTGTTTTGTACTCAGCGCAAATCTAGTATTCGCTATGTGATATCTTAGGGCGTTTGATTATTGCTCCGCATGAAATTCCAATTTCTACCGTATTCGGTGTTCTTGCCTGATCATTTTCCTTTACTTATTGTTCAAAAGGACAAACTAATAATGCGGACTAAGACCATTATTGCTATTATTGTCGGCCTTTATTAGGTTGCGTCTGTCATTGTGTTTATGATCTACGATGCTAAGGGAAATTGAGTTTTATTCTGCCGTTTAGAGGATTGCTCTTACTACTAATTATTGCTTACGCTATTGGTGTATCTTTTACTATTCCAAACATTAACCAATAACCCGATTTTAACGCCCGGTATTCTAGGATTTGACTCTTTGTACTTCAGATTTCAAAGCGCGTTGATCTTTTTCTTTGGTGGATTTGGGATTTACTCAATTAGAGCCAAATATAAAAATTCTTTTTGAAACCTTTCTAATGTTAATCAGCGCCTTATTGTTATTTAAAACATTAACTCAAAAATAATGCTGATTTAACTCGAATGTCCTAGTATTGGTATTATTTTTGGCGTGTTATTTCGTAGCTTAAATAATTTATTGCGCTGAATCATCGATCCGACCGAATTTGCTATAGCACAAGGTTCTTCATTTGCTTCATTTAATACGGTTAGTACAAATTTACTGATATTAAAGCAGCATAATTATTGTCGTTTGTGGCTTATGGCTTGGGTATCAACAGCATAAATTAGATATATTGCTACTCGGGCGCGAACGCGCGATTGGCTGAGGCTGGATTACAATCGCTTTACCCGGCAATTATTATTATACTGCGCACTATTAGTTTCTATTTCAACAGCATTAGTCGGGCCCGCTACTGTTTTTGGGCTGTTGGTATGTGCCGTAGCTAATGCCATTGCGCCGACGGTTTACTCATAATCTACGCATTCCGGTGACTTTTTCCTAATTGCTGCAATCACACATTGGTCGGTGGGCAATTACTATTTGAACAGGTAATTGGAATGCAAGGAGTGATTAAGCGTAATTATCGAGTTTATCGGCGGAATTGTATTTATCGGTTTGATTTTTAGAAAAACACTCAAGGAATTGTGTTCGTGATAAAAATTGAAAAAGCTTCAACACCAAATTGGTCGTAACGCAAATTTTAAAAGAATATTAACATCATTATTCCAGATGGTGGGATTACTGCCTGATCGGGTGCCAACGGTGCGGAAAATCACTGTTTAATATCGTTGATTGCCCGTTTAAATTCGATTCAACAAAGGCAATATTTGGCTGGACAGATTGAATATCGCACACACCCTCAACACTATTGCAAAAAGACTTGCTATTTTAACTCAAGATAATGTGATTCATAGCCAGCTATCACGATCAGAGATTTATTGCTATTCGGACGCTATCCGCATCATCACGGTAGGGGTATCTGAAAACGTCAAACAAATCATGGCGGGAAGCTTTTGGTGCGTTTGAATTAGATAAATTACAACACCGTTTTTCTAAGATGAACTTTCCGGAGGACAACGTCAACGCATTGATTGCCATGACATTTTTGCCAACAAACCGATACACGTTTTTGTTGGACGAACCTTTAAATAATTTGGATATATGTTCATGCAAGAGATTGATGCGCCTATTGCGCAGTCTAACTGATGAACTAAAAATTGACCACGGTAATGTAGTTGTACATGATATCAATGGCGGCCACAGCATGCACGGATCTATCATCGCATATTGAAAGACGGTAAAAGTCATCAGCGGGCGGAGACTTTACCACGAATGTTATTACTGTGAGAAACCTAAAACCGTATTTAATCTCTTGACGCAAGCCGTGGAATATCACGGTGTTAAAGATTGGTTGGCATCGCATCTAACAATATGCAAACTGAGATTAGGGTGACGAAAAATCCTCACCTGTGTATTCAATCCTACGAATATACCGCCTTGTTTCGTATCAAAATAGACTGATGATAATACTCGTATTTTAATTTGAATCCATCATGGCAGCAACCTATGAGAAACGTTCAGCAAATTTTACGCAACAGTGCCATTGATTGGGTATTAATCAAACTTGGGCCAGTTAAGTTTTCGTTACGCGGCTTTATCATCGTTGCTGTTTTGGCGGCCTATTTACACATATTTTCCTTAGTCGTCAATGGCTTCATCAGTCAGTCCACTGTGACAAAGTCCTGCTTTATGCAATAATTTTTGGTTTGATCTCCGCGCCTTTTGTACAATTTGATTTCTTTGCACTGCTGTTGGTTGAACGTTTGGAGCTATCCAGCGTGCAATCTAGAAAAATCGATGCAGACAAGCAGTATTGTTGGAAACCATTAGCCGCAGACTGCGGCGTGCATTGAACGGTATCTCTGCTTCGGTTTGAGCCAAATGCTGTTGTAGATGCGGGACTTGACGAGATGAACAGCGCAGCTGTCTCAAAACTATTAGCATGGGCGCACTATCTTACCAAAGTCCATGTCAGTGATATATTATCGATGATCTTCTGGATTGACGGACATGGCACATCGAACTATATTTGCAGGAAACTGGATTTTATCAGCTATTAATGGCCAGCGCAAATAACGTCAGCATAATTAATGGCAGAACAAACGACAGCTTCTGTTTGTATTAGGGTGCGGTCAAGGAATTTGCGAGGTAGTGTTGGATGAGTGCTCGAGCTTAATCAAATACTTTGGATTTTATTAAATGCAGTGCAGTAATTTACAGCAAAAGGGTTCAGTATCCCAGTGAAATGGAACGGTATCGGCAAATGGGCATATTTTCTGTTTCTGATACCGGAGCAGGAAGTATGCCCTGCTCGGGAAACGAGATACAAATTTTCGCTATGTGTTACTGCAAGCGTCTACAAAATGGAAACATAAACCACGGCGGGAAGTGGTATTGGTTTAGCGGTTTCAAAAATATTGCCAATTTGATGAGGCGGAGATCGACCGTGCAGAGTACCACGCCTGGGGAAGGTTCCACTTTTACATTAAAATCAAGGCTGAAGAGTAACTACCCAATCCAACAATGAGAAAAAGCCCTTAATTTAGGTTTGGATGTTTTACTTGTTGAGGACATCTTGAATTCTGACATCGTCGTAGAAAAGTCAATTTTCAAAAACTACGAGCTGCAGCCACCGTGGATGTAGCGATTGACGAGGAAACAGGCAATTGAAAAGTTTAATAAAAATCATTATGGCGTGGTCTTTTTAGATATTCAGTTGCCTGATATGACGGGTTTCCAAATAGCGCGCTATTTTCGTCATATGAAAAGGGAGAGTGCCGATTACTTACCCCCTCTGATTTGCCTTAACTGCAGATGTTATGCCATGGTAAAACGGAATATCGCCGGCAGGAGTATTGACGATGTTTTGCGTAAAGCCTCTCGGTTCAAAGCCTTAACTCACAGCCTGAAAAGAAAGTTATTTTTGGCGATGTGCTCTACGCACACACCTGAGCCATTGAAAGTGCGGTCAGATTTTCTCTTGCCAGTTTTGAAATACTGAACGAGGTGTGAGTTGAAAGCCTAGCTCGGCGCTTTGCAATTTCAGTGCGAATAACTTCTGCACAGCTATTTCCCAAGCAAATGATGCCACAATAGTTTGACGGATCCTATCGACCAGCCACCATAGGCAATATCCAACGGAATCCGGCTTTTATGCAAAAGTCGCTTCCTGTGCTCATAAGATTAAAGACGCAGCATAGTATCGGCTTATATTTGCCAAATTGCCAAACAGGCACAAGATGATAAAAGCAACAGATTGGAGTGTTAAAATTGGAGATTGGATAAAAGCAATTGGAAGAGCAATGGATGGCGAACGTAAATGAATTAGAACAATGGCTTATAGGTAACATAGCCAAATGATTTTTACATTTTGGCTCTTATATAACTTATTTTTAAATTCTTCAAGCAAGATTGGATGTATTTAAAATACTTTTACCACGCGCGGGGCACGGCAACCATATGGCCCTCTTTTCCAAATAATGATGGGAGGCATTAAAATCACATGCCGAGGCTCCGGCTTCGCGAGCGATCAGGATCACCGGCAGCAATCCCATGGTTTTAGTCCCATTTCAAAATAACCATCCACACGTCCGGCTGCAACATACGATAAATCAATGCTGCGGAACCTGTGCGACGAAAATCAGAACAATCTTCAATTAAAGCATTCATGATGGCAAATTGAGTGGACATGAGGTTAGGTTTCTTAAATGGAAAACCGGTTGCCAACACACTACCTTGCAATTCACGTTTTAGGAATCTACGCGCAAGCGAATTTCGTTAAGTTTGGCACCTTCACCGTACGGCAGTAAATAATTCATTTTTGATTGGATCATACACTACGCCGACTTCTGTACGACCTTTGACTCGAATGGCAATGGAAACAGAAAAATGCGGGAAGCTATTGATAAAAATTAGTTGTGCCGTCCAGTGGATCGATTACCCATTGAATATCTTGCTCTTTTCCTTCCAACACGCCAGTTTCTTCGGTAATAATCGTATGCTCCGGATAAGATTTGCGGATTATTTCAATAGCCGCTTCCGCCGCATATCGATCATTAGTAACATAATCATTAACATTTTTTGAAGTTATTTCAATATCATCGCGACGTTCATAACTTTTAGCAATTACATTGCCCGCTTTTTCGTGCCGCACGAATTGCGATATTTTAACATTGGATTCATAGTTGGTTTCCATGGATTTAAAGAACATTTATTTGGCGTGCATTATAGTAATTTTCCGTTGGGTTTTCCCAGCAATAAAATTTTTAAAATCGGCTAAAAATTAAAAGGATATTATGTTAGAATACCCACATTTACTTTGAATGTAAATGAAATGTTAAATAACATAAGAATTATTCTAGTCGAAACCTCACATAACGGCAATATTGGTTCCTGCGGCAAGGGCAATGCAAAACAATGGGACTGACGTTTATGTTAGTCACGCAAAACAACCGATTGATGCGCAGGCAATAGCATTGGCTGCGGGGGCGAACGATGTTGTTGAAAATGCTGTGATTGTCGACAGTCTTGAACAGAGCAATTGCCGACTGTTCATTGGTTATCGGCACTAGTGCCCGTTTGCGGCATTTGCAAAGTACTTTCTGCTTGAGACCGCGCGAATGCGCAGAAAAAGTGATTGAACAACTTGTATCGGCCAAAGAACGGTCAAATTTCATCATTTTTGGGCCCGTGAACGCATCAGGTTAACCAATGAGGAATTGTTAAAATGTCATTATCATTTACTTGACGATTCGGCTAATCCTAATATTCATCATTAAACTTGGCAATGGCAGTGCAATTAGTGTGTATGAATTACGAACATATTTGGCTCAAAAGTGCTCCAGCCTGTTTCTGTGATAGAAAATTTCGATACAAACGCACAAGCGAAAGCAAATCAAGCTGCCACTATACAGAAATGGAATATGCTCATACCGAACGTCTATATCAACAACTTAGTTTTTATCTCAAAATCAGAGGTGTTATGCAAAAAGATTAAGACAGCTTTTATCAACGTGCCGGATGGACGAATTAAATATTTTACGCGGAATGTTAAGTGCGGTCGAGCTGAATTTCTAATTTGCTTAAAAGTTGACTAATTAACTCGGTTATGTAAACATTTCTGCATTACTTAAGTTTAGGTAAGGAAGGGAAAATGAAATTAACTCAAAGGACGCTATGCCGTTACCGCCATTTTAGATATTGCGATCAATGCGGACGGCAAACCGGTTACCTTATCCGATATTTCAGAACGCAACATATCTCACTTTCTTATCTGGAACAGTTATTCGCCAAATTGCGTCGCCATGGTTTAGTAAAAAGCGCACGCGGACCGGGTGGCGGTTGTCGGTTAGGGGCATCCTGCCGGCGATATTTCGATAGGGTATGGTGATTGCGGCAGTGAATGAAAATATCAATGTCACCCAAATGTTTGGGGGAAGAAAATTGTCAAAACAGTTCGGCATGTCTGACCCATTCTCTGTGGGAAGATTTAAGCAATCGTATTGAGGCGTTCTTGAATGAAATTACCTTGGCGGAATTGGTTGATAAACAGCGCAAAGCCTACTCAGGGAAGTTCATCAGGATTTTGAAAATTTATTAGTAGTAAACGGCTATCGCAAAGTGCGGTTAAAAATCGAGTACTTTTATTAGGAGTGAAAATGAAATTACCAATTTATTTTGGATTATGCGGCGACTTGTCAATGGACGAACGTGAGCATGATGGAATATGTGACGCTGGACGGGTATTCGGTAATCCGGCTTCGTTCGCCAGGAATTCGGCTGGCAGGCAGAAGAAGCTGTAGATATAGCAGTAATCAAATTTCGCAGATCTTATCGGTGCCGATAGCCGTGAAATTAGTATGCTTTCCGGTGCGACAGAGTCAGATAATCTAGCGATTAAAGGGGTAGCGCATTTTTATCAAAACCAAAGGCAAACATATTACTTTGCAAGACCGAACATAAAAGCAGTGTTGGATACCTGCCGTCAACTTGAACCTGAAGGTTTTGCGGGTCACTTATTTGGACCCGAACTCGACGGCTTATTGGATCTTGAAGAGTTAAAACAACTATTCGTCCCGATACTATTTTAGTATCAATTATGCACGTTAATAACGAAATCGGTGTAATTCCAAAGATATTAAAGCCATTGGCGATATTTGCCGTGAGAGAAAAGTATTATTTCATACCGATGCAACCCAAAGCGTGAGCAAACTACCAATTAAGCTTGGCTGAATTAAACGTAGATTTGTTATCAATGTCAAGCCACAAAACTATATGGACAAAAGGAATCAGTGCATTATATGTGCGTCGTAAACCACGTGTGCGTTTGGAAGCAATTATTCATGGTGGTGGCCACGAGCGCGGAAATGCGTTCCGGTACGTTGCCTGTACATCAAATTGTCGGAATGGGCGAAGCCCTATCGCATTACAAAAGAAGAAATGGCTGATGAAATGGGCTCGCTTAACGGCATTACGCGATCGCCTGTAGTAACGGCCAAAGGTTATTGAAGAAACTTATGAACGGTTCAATGGAACATCATATAGGCGGCAATTTAAACATTAGCTTTAACTTTGTAGAAGGCAGACTTTCCACGATGGCATTACGCGACACCTGCGGTTTCGCGCTCGCTCGCTTGCACATCCGCCAGTCTTGAGCCAGATCCCTACGTCAGCCCGCGTGCAGTCGGGACGCAACGATGAACTGGCGCACGGTTTCCCATCTGATTTTACTCTGGGTCGCTGGACAACGGAAAGAAGAAAACGATTACACCATCGAAGCAATAATGAATGGCGCGGTGCAAAACGCGCAGCGATTTTATCACCGTTATGGGATATGTTCAAGGAAGGAATTGACTTTGAACACTGCGAGTGGTCAGTCTCACCCATTAATTTACATAAAGGTTGCGTGCAAGCGCTCTGCTTGCGCTTTTAATAATATACGGCAGGGCCAAAATGATCTGCTGTCTAAGGTTTAGCAAAGGAATACAAAATGGCATACAGTGAGTAATCGATCATTATGAGAACCCGCGCAACGTCGGTTCGTTTGATAAAAAGCCGCCGATGTGGAGCACCGCGGCATGGTGGAGGCGCACCGGCTTCGCGGAGACGTACGCAATTACAAATCCGCATTAATCGATGAAGGCATCATTGAAGATGCAAAATTAAAACTTATGGTTGCGGTTCAGTGATCGCCTCCAGCTCACTTATTACCGAATGGGTGAAAGGTAAATCCTTAGACGAAGCCGGCGCAATTAAAAATAGCCAAATCGCTGAGGAACTGGAGTTACCGCCGGTAAAAGTCCACTGCTCTATTTTGCAGAAGATGCCATTAAAGCCGCTATTGCAGATTACAAGGCGAGGCTGAGTAGGGCACTCAATCAGCAAAAGTGCGGTCAAAATTTTAAAGAGATTTTTGACCGCTGCCGCTTGCTATCGTTGATTAAATTTTTGAGTCGAGACTTACTTGTCTTGGCCTTGGAGAGCAATTGGTTTATGTACTGTTTTGCATAAAAGTTAAGGAATAAATTATGGCACTAACATTGACGAACAGCGCCCGCAGAGCGTGTCAGAACGTTTTGGCTAATCGAAGATAAAGGCATCGGTTTGCGCTTGGGGAATTAAAACTCGGCTGTTCGGACTAACCATGACTTGAATTTGTCGATGATTAAATGAAGATGATAATGTGTTTGAGCAGGATGGCGGAAAGTGATTGTCGATACGAAAAGCCTTGTTTATCTTGATGGAACGCAGCTAGACTTTGTTGAGAAGGACCCTAAAATGAAAGTGGCTTCAAAATTCATCAATCAAATGTAAAAAGACCAGCTGTGTTTAGTGGTGAAAGTTTTAATGTAAATGATTGAAAACATGAATAAATCCCTTTGCTTTTATTTAATTTGCCGGTAACCTTTGAACTGGATCAGACGATATTGTCAAACCTATCTTGCCCTGCAAAAATCACTTGCATCCGGATAATTTTGCGCATGCTCGGCACAAGAACAACGCTTTCAGCAATGCAAAAATCGGCGGAGATTAACGATGCGTTACAGATTCTGAAAAACCCAATTTTCCGCACCGACAGTATTATCGCGTTCATACAGGAAAACCGCATAATCCGGAGAAAAAGCAAAATCGTGATATGCAATTTTTAATGCAACAATTAGAATGGCGCGAACAGTTGGAACAAATTGAAAACTCGCGATTTTGATGAACTAAAACGCATTCGCGAGACAAATAGAACAATCTGAAAATGAAATTTTAGCGAAATTTCGACCGCTCTTTTCTGACAGAATCGCAACAAGCTGATCATGAATGACCGTTTACGTTTTATTAAAAATTGACGGTGGAAATTGAACGTATTGAAGATAAATTAACGGATTTTTAAGTTAAAAGTGCGGTCAAAATTAACCACGTTTTATCAGTGATACCCTATAATGCAAACTATCAGACAACTATAGGCCAGAGCCAATCCGTTTTGACGGTTATTCAAAAATGGATTGAACTGGCACGCAATCAGTGCGAGTAATTAGCAAAGATCAGGGCGAGTGCCGAACGCGAATTATTCAGTATGCAACTGCCAAACATCATCACCCATGGGGGCGGTGATTTATGAAAACCGGCGGAATTTTAGTTGACCATGGCTGGTTACGCTATTTTTCGGGCTCAGGTAGTTTTTAAATTACGCGGTTTAATGGATTGAGATTTTAGCGAAACCAGAAGTCAGGCGATAGCCAAAAATATCTATTGGTGGCTGATGACGTGATAGGCGGTTATTTTTGCCTTGAATGGTGGTTCGCTTGGTGAGCAATTGGGGACCCTATTATTTTCACTGAAAAGATTTAACCTGGCACAGCTTTTAATTTTTACCTATACAGATTTTTAGGTTGGTCGCTAAACGGTAATCTGGAAGCTTTTATCAAGACTTACGGTGGGAAAACTGGCAACAAGACATCAAACAGTTGGACGGTAATCAGTTTTTGCTTTTCAACCCTGAGCTAACGGAAGATCCTTAATATTAATCGGCGAGAAAGACGTGCGGTCAACATTGAAAACCCACTACAACGCGCCAGTTTTGCAGCAAAAAGATAAATTCAGTATGGTTTATTCAGTCCAATAAATTCGGATAAATCAATTAGTAGAGATAAATTATGAGCATTACCACAAATTGCCGAACCGGGCGGAAAGCGCAGCGCCACATCAGCATAAATTGGCGGTCGGCATTGATTTAAATTTTTGACTAATTCATTAGTAGCAACAGTGCGTAATGGACAGGCTGAAATTCTAACTGATGAACAACAGCGACCATTAGTACCGTCGATTGTCCATTTTGGTTCGAATCAGCAAATCACCGTTGGCTGCTGAAGCAGGGACATTAGCAGCCAGATCGAAAAATACGGTAATTTCAGTAAAGCGCTTGCTCGGGCGTAGAAGCTTTAGCGATGTCGAAAGCCCGCTATCCGAACCTACCTTATGGTTTCGCCCAAACGGAAATGAAACACCGTTGACACCGAACAAGGAGAAATGAGGCCGATTGAGTATCGGCAAAATCCTACAAAATTAGCCGCACTTTCTGAGCAACGTTTGAGGTGGTCAACTGTCCGGTGTTGTGATTACCGTACCGGCGTATTTTGACGACGCGCAACGGCAAAGCACCAAAGATGCAGCCAAGCTTGCAGGATTAAACGTACTACGCTTATTGAACGGCCAACCGCCGCGGCAATTGCTTACGGGCTGGACAGCGGACAGGAAGGGTAATCGCGGTGTACGGTTTAGGGTGGCGGAACTTTTGATGTTTCGATCCTGCGTTTATCTCGCGGGTGTTTGAAGTCTTGGCAACCGGTGGCGACACAGCCCTGGGCAGCGATGATTTTGATCCTTATTGGCGGATTGGATTGTTGCACAAACCGGCGTTCAACCGCAAAAGTGAGCAGCAAAAACGTCACTTGCTTGAATTAGCAATTTCAGACAAAAATCACCTTAACCGATCAGTTAACAACAACTGCATGATTTACCAAAATCATCAGCTCAAAGTTAGCCGTACACAGTTTAACGATTTAATTCAACCATTGGTAAAACGTTCCTTGATGGCGTGCCGCCGGGCAGTAAAAGATGCCCTCAATTACCTGCCGAGGAAGTGCGCGAAGTTGTAATGGTAGCTCAACCCGTGTGCCTTATGTACGTGAGCAGGTTGGTGAATTTTTCCAGCGCAATCCTTTAACCTCAATTGATCTCGATAAAAGTCGTAGCAATTGGTGCCGCAATTCAAGCAGATATTCTGGCAGGGAATAAGCCCGATGCTGAGATGTTTGTTGATAGATGTAATCCCTCTTTCTCTTGGTATTGAAACCATGGGCGGGCTAGTAGATTATTCCGCTAACACAACAATTCCGGTTTCCCGTGCACAGGAATTTACTACCTTTAAAGATGGGCAAACCGCGATGTCGGTTCATATTGTACAAGGCGAACGTGAATTGGTAGATGATTGTCGTTCATTGGCGCGATTTACATTACGTGGTATTCCGCACCATGGCGGCAGGTGCGGCGCACGTTCGCGTAACCTATCAGGTAGATGCCGATGGATTGCTGAACGTTACTGCTATGGAAAAATCCACTGTGTGCAATCATCCATTCAAAGTTAAGCCATCTTACGGACTCGACGGGATGATGAAATCATGCAGATGTTGAAAAGCTTCAATGGATAATGCAAAAGGGAGACATTCAGGCACGTTTGTTAGCAGAACAGCGAGTAGAAGCTCGTCGTGTAATTGAAAGCGTTTATTCCGCATTGAAAATGATCGAGTTTATTAAATGATGATGGATTAAGTGCTGGTCAAAAATGCGCTCATTTCGATTAGAGCAGTTAGCAATACAAGAAGATTCGATGGCGATTAAACAAGGAATCAAGGCCCTAGATCAAGCCACACGAGAATTTGCTGCACGCCGAATGGATAAATCAATCCGTGCGGCGCTCGCAGAACCAAAATATTAAAGATATTGAAGGAATATAGTATGCCAAAAGTGATTTTTCTCCCTCATCAAGAATTTTGCCCTGAGGGAATGGTAGTTGATGCCGCAACAAGGTGAGAATTTATTGGAAATTGCACACGATGCAGGAGTAGAAATTCACCATGCCTGCGACGGTTCCTGCGTAGCGTACCACCTGTCATGTAGTAGTTCGTGAAGGATTTGATGGCCTGAACGAGACCAATCGTAAGAAGAAGATATGCTGGACAAAGCTTTGATTAGAAATAGAAAGCCGCGTATCCTGTCGATGTATATGATCGGTGAAGAAGGATTTGGTAGTAGAAGTCCGAAAATACAATCTCAATCACGCAGAATGAGGCTGCACACTGATGAAATGGACGGATAGTCAAACCATCGCCGAAGCCTTATACGAGGCGTAATCCCGACTTGGATCCGAAAAACTGTACGCTTCACAGATATGCCAATGGATATGTGAGTTGGAGGCTTTGACGATGTCCGAAAACTCTAATGAGAAAAATTCTTGAAGACAATTTTTATTATACTGGCTGGATGAATATGAATAATATACAAAAAGAACGTTACAAGTTAACAAAGGAGCGATAAATTTATATTTATCAGAGGTTCCTAAATAGAAAGAGTTGGCGAAACCAGCTCTTTCTATATATAAAAATTTAAGCTTAGTTAATGTTTAACAGTCCCATTTTAAAATGGAAAATCGTTACTTCTTTTACTAAGCTTTTGCTAGCTCACATACAGCCCTCTGAATGCCTTGTAGAGTTAAATATGCGCAAGGCTAACAGTTGTGAGATCATCCTAGGATTACTGCAAATGCTTGATTGCATTGACAACATCAATAGGTTTGGGGAAGCTGTTGGAAGAATTAAAATCAAGATTGGCTGTAACCCCCAGCCCATATCTTACTAGACCTTTATCCCCAGCAACACCCCAACCTGAAACACTGTGAGATAGTAGAATATAAAAGTGAGATAATTAGGGGACTGTGGGGAAGGTGTGTGAGATGTGGTACGAAAAATGAAAAAGAATTACAGTAGTGAAAAAGGAAATTTTGAGTGAAATCTTTGTAAAAATCACTCGTTAAGTGGGATGACCCTAAGGAAACAAATCAGGCTGTTTTTGTTTATAATCCAGTTTTGCGTACTGCTCAATTACCCGCGTCTAATACCGCTCTCAGTCATATTGTACTGACCAACTGAAACCAGTTATTACCGTTAAAATCTTGATAAATATCCAAATCCCGCTAGAGCAATTTTGTAATAGTAGTCTTTCGGAAAAGAAATTACCATGTCCTGCATAATGCTCTGCTAAAATCGGCGACGTGACAAATCGCTCACACAAAGAGTGTCATCAAGTTTGTAATTTTACATAGCACATTCAGTGATCTTCCACATCCCTTAGGTTCATGCGAGCCATTTCCATTGGTGATGTCTTAATCCAACTCTAATTTAACTTTCCTTTCGCGACTTTGCCATAATCTTTTCTAAAACCCGCGTTGCCTGTTGTTATCAAGCCAAGTAACAAAATGTATCGGATAACCTTGTTTATTGCGGGCAATTTTAGAAACATAAACATTTAATGCATCCTCACTACTATTACGCACAATGCCTTCGCGCATTCAAGCCATTTGGCTCTGATAATAATATTACTGCGAACCTTCTCATTGCTTGAGACTCGATACGGCGTCCACTCCGATGAAATCCACGTTTGAGCAAGGCCGAGACGACTCATGTGTAATTCCGAAATTGTCTCATGTCGGAACAACTCCCTACTTTGGTATTTATCAAAAGGGTGCGTAGGTTTCGATCAGCCTCATTTTGAGTGAATTTTGGCAATATGGACTGGTGCCATCAATTTATTATGACAATCATCTCTCCTCCTGGTAACTGTCCATTCACACCATTCTTATAATATGGAAGATGTTCAATAGGTTGGCCAAACTGCACATGCTCTATATAGGCAAAAGTATCGTGCTTCGTACACTTAGTTGCGCTTTTCATTCTTGCGTTGTATAATGTAACCGAGCCGGAAAATTTAGGTGCTTGAGAGTCATATACCTGTTTTAAATAATTATGGTTTGTCAGGATGTGCCACATTAGACTGGTCACGCTGTTTAGCGACGCATTGTACGACTGATACGTGCGCAGCTAATAACGGTGTTTTGCGGGTACATATCTAATACCTCACGAATTAACTTTACTGCTCGACTGTTGCTATGCTCGATTTGGCTGGGCTAGATAATGCCAACTAACTTACCAATGGTCAGTGCCACTTCGCTGTCAGTCCGCGTACCAGACCCAGTAACCTGCCCGGCATCATCCTCTTCACAGCTGGTCCAGATTAATATCAGACCCATGACAAATGCATCTGCGTACTATTTTTCCTCAGCCACACATTATTCAGCCTATTAAATTTCCTCTTTGTGAAGAGTTGAGACGAATGGCTGTAGCGGGTTTGGTCATCTGGCCACCAAGTCAGCCCGCCAAATCACCAATCCAGCTCCTGCTTGCCCGCTAGCATAACTCGCAATCCAGCGTCCATTCATATTTTCCATAGCCAGTGTCTTTCAGCCAATTCAAGAAGGGTTTGCAACCGACCACCTGCTGCGTTATATCCTGTTCCCGGTCATCGCAATTACCTCATTTTCGCCACCTCTGTTAATAACCAATCACTCAATTTTGCGCCCTGAATCTATGTGGAGCTGCTCTCGTTCTAATAGGATCTTCCTGACTTTTACCGATGAGGTGACTGTTGCCACCGTTCTCGCTTGATAGGTCACCGTCACTGCATGGTTTAGTGGCTGCGTGCCACGATCTTTGCGATTTCGTGCTTGTCATTTAGCCTTTCTCCGCCGGAACACCATTTACTCACCGCGCGCGGCTTTATGCCGGTACGACGGGAAGCATATCTTATTAAACTGTAAAAATAACGCCCATGCTCGACCAAGTCGTACAACGTTTAAATGTATCATCTCACACGCCACTTATCCAACGGTATCGGTTTCCACCGGTCTGGCTCGCCACGCGTTCCGTATAAACGGACAGGATTTTGAGCTTACCACCCGTACGCATGCACTGCTATCAGCCCGCATAGCGCGCGTGCCAGCGTTCATCTTTGGTTTCAACCCGATGCAAGCCAAGAATGCGCGCTGTGCTCAGAATTCCTCCTTATCGACATATTAAACGCCCGCTCAGTACATGCTGCCTTAAGTTCCGGTCCGAGAACCTTCGCCGCATTCCGTTTAAACGTTCATCGACCAGTAATTTTGCCGCCTGAATCATCACGCTCATGCAAATTGCAAACAATCTGAATTAGCGCGTTTGACCGGTTCCCATATTTACCGTCCGCCAGCTAAACAGGGGTGACATTACGCTCATTTGCACCACCTAATTTGGCACCGTAGTTTTCTGCCGAGCTCCTTCTAAAGGCCCGAGATGTCACCAAACACACCATCGCCTTGGAAACATCTCATCTCGCGACGGTAGATGCTGCTCGACCCATGTCTGGCACTCAATGCATCACAGTGACTTTACGTCAGCGTATCTTTTACCAGCTCGTCCGTTTAAATTGCCGCTGGCATCACGCCAAGCAGAGTTTGCCATCAATGTCATCGCCTACACTTACTCCTTTATTATTGATGCACCCTGTTAAAATATAGAGATTATTACACCTTTCACTACGCTCTGCCGTCACTCTTTTGGTGACCTAATTCGGCCATCAATTCCTTCGCAGAGGTTTAAAGATTACCTACTAACCTGATAAAGAGGTCGGTTTGGGCATTTGTCACGCACCGGTTCAATATCACCGCTCACGTACCGCATCCAGCATCGCGGTCAGAATATGCCGTATCGGATTTGCGCCCGAGTGCTTTTAAACGCCATTCCGCATGCTGCCCAGGGCAACTGTCTAACGGGCAAAGCTCCACAACTACGCAACGCTGTACCACTTTCACGCGCTCGAAAGTGCGCTCGAAACGCTTTTAATTTCAGTTCAGGTTGACCGACCAAAACAATGGATAACGCTTTTAAAGCTGTCATCACAAATTCAGTAAAAGCGGTTTTGATACCGTTTTAACGTCGGCACCGGCAGGCTAGTGCCCTCAGCAATGCGTGTTGACGCCGCAGCGACTACCGTCTTTTTGAGCACGCGTACACTGGCGAAAGCGCGCTGCGGGGCTGTGTTCAGCGTTCAATGGGGCAAGGGTGCTGATAATAACGGCTTCGCAATGTGCGCTGCTTGTCAGAGTTTTCCTTTTATCGTTGTCTTCCATGGCGATGACACACGGCTCAATCACTCAGTCACCGTTAGTTTTCATTGTTAATCCTGTCGATTACGTCATGACGTATGCGGATTTTCCCGCCCGCTTTCACCACCACCGCCATAAACCCTCCGAGTTTTGCGGTTTCAATAACGCTCGCGCAATACGCGCACATCGCGAGGTAGCACATCAGCATGAGCGCACTCATCGGTAAACGGATTCGGTGCAAAAGCTGATGTTTTGGTGCGCCGAGCAAATAACGCCGTTTTGCGAGTAACGTAGTCTCGTCCTCTATGGTTTTGCGTTGTTTATCATTTTGACAGTTCCGCATAAAGGCTCTGCACCCGCGCACCTCCGTTAACAGCTCCGAAAGCGCGGTCAATGAAATACCAGCTCGACCCGGCACCGCCGAGAAGGTTGGTCTGAGTGCTCTGTGTCGGTTTTAATCAACTGGCCAGCGGTTAGCTAGTTGTAATCACGCGGGCGGTGATGCCACGCCAACCGCGCGGCGAGCGACGCGTTGTGTGATACACGATGTTGTGCCGCTAACTTGCGTAGCTGCAATCATGTAAACCTCTTCTTAACCGTTAACAATGCGTAACGGCTTCTGCAATATGTAGTAATTTCGGGTCGGCGATTAATGCTTCCAACCCAGGTTCCGTCATCCCTTTGCGGGGTGGCGTTTGCATCACAAATTGCGACACCTCCGCCGAATACGCCCTCACCCATCGCCGCTTTCAAAGCGTTTTAGTATGCTCCACCGGTTCGTCAGCGGTAACTCAACACCGTTTGCGCTGGCGGTAAGTTCGTGTTCCTGACCGCGTTTTCGGTAAGTACAAGACTAATTTTCCAGTCTTCACGTGTGACTTTGCGCAGGGCTGATTTCTTTTGCAAACAGTGGGCACGTTCAGCTTTCTTCGCCCAGTTTTCACAAATCCTCTTTCGTTATCCACGCCGTAAGCGCTTCGGCGTTTCTCTTGATTTCAAAGTGTGGTTTTCTTGCTGGGCTGTATTCTTCACCACCGCTGCATTTGCCGCGTCCTAAAGCCGTGTTCGTTCAATCACAATCTGCGGTTTCAACACCGTCCAATACAAGCGTTCTTTTTGCTCGCACGTCCACGTATAATCGAGTCTCGGCACGCAATTTGTACACATTCAGGGCGGTAAGGGATTTTTCCCGATTTTGATTTTTTTCGCCGACTCTCACATCGTGCGCTACTGCGCACATCGCAGCGTCTGCCTTCAAAGCGATTTCAACTTATCTGTCACCAGTCGTTCACCCAGTGCGTTAACATCAATTTTGGCAAATTTCACGGCTGGGCGGCTCACACTGCGTTCCGGGCGAATGCTTTCGCCAGCTTTTGACAGCGCGTCTGTTTTAAGTGGCGTGAATGGGCGATCCGTTAAAATACTGCATCCACTTATGCGCTTCTCCAAGCTTGCTCAACTCATCCAAGCCGCTCACATTAATAATAAAACGTAATCCGCTTTCAAATTGACGCTCTACAACACTTCATTGCTCCACTTGCCCTTTGGCGCGGGCATTTTTAGCTTTAAATGGTACCCTTTGCCACCCCTAGTTGGTGCAATAAATGGGTAAACATTTTTGAGGTATTTGCTGAATCATGGTCAAACATCAGAATTTCAGGCACACTCATAAAACGGCTCATTAGGGTTTTCTTCGGTTGTATTGCGCTTTGGCAAAACAATGGCTGATATTTTCTGCCGTTTCGCCGCCATAGACATACTCCACATAAATCACCCCTGATGAAGGGTCGGTGATCACATAACGCCACACGCAGCGCTTCTAACCCTTTGCCACATTAGTCGCTTTGTTTTTGTAATACTGCTTCTTCCATAACGCAAAGCCCGCCGCCGTTACCGTTACCATCGCCTCTTTAAGGTAATACAGCCACGCTACAAAGAAGGCGCGTCAATTTGCCAAACGTGGTGGGGTGACGACTTTGCATTTGCACAACCGGAGCGGGACGCACAACTGGTCGGGATGCATATTGGCATTACGCAACGCTCCTTTCCACCGAGTCCGCCGGAGTCAAGGTCTGATGTCACGTGCACTGACATCAAGGTATTCTGCTTTTGATTTTGTTACTGGCCTGCAAAAATCGTTAAAACCCGTTCTAATGTTGCTGTTGTCTCGCTGCTTCGTTACGGCGCATATGCAACCATGCCGCAGAGATCAACTCAATTCTTCCGTATTTATTTGAGCTTTTCCTTTGTCGGCACGCGTCGCGGCGTCCTGATGCAACACGAAACGGCTTTGACTGGCGTAAAAAGTCGCTCGACTGAACCCGTCGCAGTGCAACCTGCACTTCGATTTCACTCTCCGTTTCGCCAAACTTCTGCTTCTTCACGCGTTTTGCCCAGTCAGATAAGCACACTTTGGTAATATTGCCATTGCATTCGTCCTTACTCCGCATTCGCATACTCCAAGATTTTCCGCCACATCAGGTGGTAGTTCGTCCTTCATCTCTGCGCCCATTCAGGCACATAGGAGCCTGACGTGCTATCTAAATTAAAATGCGATTTCAGCCCGATAAAATCAACTGATATTCGGCAAGTACGCCACTCATAAACTGTTTGTGATCGCTACCGTAAGCCCACTGCCATGCGCCCAAGCTGCCTCAAATGCCCGCCATACCCGGTCCGCGCAAAACACTCTCCGCCTTATAAGAAATCGCCGCTGTTTCTTTCTCGCGTAACGCCCCTCCACGCCGATCGCGTGGGGTCCAGCAGAAGCACGCTTTTCTTGTACCAGTTCCGCATCCAGTTTATTAATGCGTTCGGTGACGACCGCGCACTTTGGCCTGTGCACTGGCAATCTTCCGATTTGCGTTTAAGTCTGCTTTCCAGTTCGCCTTTTCTTGGCGAATTTCGCGGTTAAAATCCTCAACACGTTCCAGCAACTCTTCTTTATCCGTCGCCTCCGGAATTTCAATCCGCCTCGACGATTTCGGCGCGGGCGTCTTCGGGCAGCTTGCGGAGTTTACGCATTTCGCGGTAGTTTTCCTGCCGAGCGCGTTGGAGTGTTTCGAGGAAGTTCGCCGAATTTAGAAAGGTTCTGTAAGTCTCTCATCAATTTTGTTTTACGCTTATATCCCAATCGCCGCAAAACTCTGACCAAGTCCTGACGTGTCGGGGATTTTTATCCTTATCTACAAAAGCTCTAAACTCATTTGTATTGCTTTATCTTTCTAATTTCAAGATAAATTTTCAAAGTCCTGACCGTCGTGACTGAAAAATCAAAGCCTTTAGCATTCCCACCAATCATAGCTTTGAGCTGAACCGCAGTCATTTGTTTAGCTAAAAGTGCTCGAGCCTCTTGTTGCTGTGTCAAAAAGTAAGTTCCATGTCATCGGCATCCTATCTATGCCAAAGTGCGGTATTAATGCGTTGCTTAGCCTCTTCCCGCCCGTTGAATATGGAAATCAATTTCGGCCAGATGTTTGCAGCATGCTGCATGGGTGAATGCAAATCGTCCGTCGCTAGCTTAAGAACAAAACCTCTTCTTCAATCAAACTGCCAAGCGCAAGCGGCTAATATTTACCGTCACTTTCACCGGTGGCTTCCGTACCGGCTTTAGTGCTCATCCCCAACAAGAACGGTGTTGCATCGCTTTTGGATAACGCGCAAGTCACCCGCGTTGCGCCATTGGTTTTTCTTTTATTCATTTCTCGGCACCTCGCATTTCTCGCACAAATGCCGGGTGTTGTCTGTTCGCTGATATACCCGGTAGTGACGGCGGATCGAGACACCACATGCAGATCTCGATAATCTCATTATGCCGCCTCCTGATCCGGCTTTGCTGCGTTGGCAACAGCTGGCTACGATGGCTCCACCCACAAAGTACCTTTCTAGCTTGCCCTCGAAAGAAATCGGAAAATTGTCTGTTGATTAATCCCCAAATGTCTCTGCCCCATTCACAGCGGATTAATGCCGCGCAGTATAGCTTTGAAGCACTTTTGTAAGTGTTTGTGACAAGGTAAGGGCTGAAATTGTTTATTTTGCATTTCTACCCTTGCATGTTTATGGTAAATTGTAGCTTATTTATTGTTTGATGCGAGAAACTGGATGGAAAATGCGCAAACGCCCCAAATCCTAGAGAGGTGGATTAGCTTTGAGCAAAAGTACGCCATTGCATCGCCAAGCGGTGTAAAGCGCATGGCGTGGATCCGATGAAAGATCTCACTGCGTTAGAATTATCCACGCCAAAGAAACCCGTTGCTCTCGCGGTAACGCAGAAAGGAGCAGAAAGAATTGATTTAGCGCGTTGCAGAGACATTGCTTGAAACGTCCTGACTGGACTGAGCGGTAGATGCCGCATCGGAATGAGTTTCACAATTAAACAATATTTCGTGACAATGTTCACGGATAATTTGTAGAAACTTTTGTTCAGATTGCAGTAGCATAATGACGTGCCCTTTTGTGGGTTGAATTGGTTCGTTTGTTGTTGATGTGGTAAATTGCGAGAATTAAAGTTATCAGAGCCAGCGGTTAAATGTGAATTCTAAATTATCTCTATTCGGTTAAAAATGAACGAATCGCTGCTTGGGGGCTTTGACGCAAACCGGAAATCGCCAGTAACGCGGTATTTCTCGCGAGATGTGACATGCAGAGGTGTTGCTCTGGCGGGGAGTGAAGTTTTGCTCATTAGCGGCAGTGGAGCGCTGATATTGGATATTTATTTTCGGGCGAGAAAGCTCATCAGGATTTAACTAACCAAGAACAAGCTCCTGGCTTGAAGACTACCGCGAAAAGCAACGAACAAGCAGATAGCTCGAATCGAAAAAGTCCTCGCCAAAGACTATTGTCGGCAGTGGCGACACTCACGGATGGTAAAGTAGCGTGATTGGAGAAGGCTAAAGTGAGTTGATTTAAGGAGAAGCTATGAGGAAAATCACTGCGTTGGCGACACTATTGTTTCCGTAAGAAGCTGACGCCAGTCAGGATGGACATAAGATTCAAGTTTGGAATGCTCATGCGAAGAGGTAAAACAACAATAAATTATGCGAAAGCGAATGGCATTACCAGGAGGAAAACAACCCAATCTAAAGTAGTCGCTGGTATATGTGATAAGTTCGCACTTTAATACGAGTTATGTTCGCGCTGAATTACGGTTTATTTGGCAACAAGCTAGAGCTTATTACGTTATCGATGCCGGAACATCCAAGCTATCTAGATAAGTTACTCCATTGCTTTACTCAAAATATGGCAAGCGTCGGAATATAAAAGAAGATTTGAGGTGGAACAAGAAATCAAAGCGGGAGACGCTCTAAAAATGAAAAAGTTTAATTGCTGAACATATAAGTTTGCGTAGATGGTACGAGTCATTAACAGTTTACAAATGAAATGGCAAGGATGATCTCGTAAGACTTTATTATAAATCAACTACTTTAATTCATCTCATCCGCAGAGCGTAACAGGAGAAAGCTTAAAACCAATTTTAAGTTAAACGAACTTGACTTTAAAGTGAACTGCCAAAGCATTGTCGGTACTGGCGGCACTTACGGGTGGTAAAACAGCGTGATTGAGAAGGCTAAAGTGAGTTGATTTAAGGAGAATAATATGATGAAAATCATTGCGTTGGCGACACTATTGTTTCCGGTGGAAGAAGGACTGCGCCAGTGGACGGGACATAAGGATCTCAAATTTGGAATGTCAGCTAGGAACAGATGCGAATACTAAATTATGTGATAGCGGATGGCGTCCACCAAGACATGATGAATGGCAAAAAGGGAATTAGAAAATTATTGGATGTGCATCACCTTTTTAATAATGGATATGCCTTTGTAGAAGTGCGCCTCATTGGCGGTTTTCCACTTTAGTGTAATTGAAATCAATACCCTCGGAATATCCTAGATATTCGTGGATGAATTATCTACCGCGTTAAAAAGAGAAATATGGTGAACCAATTATAGAGAAGGTAGATTTACTAGAAGAAGATATAAAAGAAGGGCGCATTACGTAAAAAGAATGAAAGCAAAATTACTTGAGCGGCATAATTTTCGCCGATAATACGGTTTCATTACGTACTTATAACGGTAAGATTGAATCCTCAATTTTCTTACCAAGAGCCGAATGTTATATTCTGACACTACAAGACACTCAAACGCAGCTGAAAGAAAAGCACCACAAACTCATTGTAAGTAGATCGAACAATATCCCATTTTAGAAAAACAGGACGTAAAAATAAAAATCTAAAACAATAAGGGTACCATGCTTAAGGAAACAATAGAAACAGAAGCAAACCATTAAAAATGCTTTGGGATAAAACCAAGCAATTGGAAAGCAATTTAACTCCATCTACGGAATTAAATGTACCGAAACTAGCGTCAAAACGCTTCTTGAAATTGTCCAAATGGCTACTGAAACTTCAGCAACCGGTAACATCTCTACAGCTTGATTTGGCGGACGTTGCAATGAATCATCGAGACCTTCGAAGAGAAAATTCGCCACTACGAACAGTTTGACGTAGAAAAGATCAGTGCCTCGCTGCATCAATTTGCTACCGGTGCAGTGTGGTTTATCGCCCAAAAGCAACTCCTGGGCGACTAAGGTGGACGATTCCTTTACTATTATTTGTGTGCAAATTGCTATGCGAACAAAGCAAGAAGTCGATACTTCAACCGGCTGAGATATAGTAAACAATCATAGGACGATGAAACGGTCATTGCTGTTCCTCCGTTATTTTATATGAATACATATCACTGACTGGGCCAATTAGCATTGGAAAGCCCTGCAGAGATTGGGATGGTTATTAAGAAACGATTTTCCCGTTTTTATTTGTCTCTGTACTAAGCCTCACAAAATTACTTTTTGTCTTGCCCGGTGAGACGTGCAAAGGTCTCCGCTTGCTGGGCAACACACCTCAGCAACATCACATCGATGCCAACCAGTCTGCCGGCATTCCAGAAATGGAGAAAGGCGGCGGAAATCCCAATAAACGCCAGCGCGTGGCGATAGTCCATTCCGCTTTGATTTCACATGCCGCAGTTTCCTCGGCACTTCGTCGCATAAATAAACTCGCCATCAATAGGCTGTGCTTTTCGTGCGTACATAACGGTCACCGCTTTGTTGTAACGGAACAAAAGCCGTCTCCATAATCTTTATCCGTCACCAGATGATAGCCTTTAGGTGCAATATACCATTGATTGCAAGGCTGGCGGTAATCCTTGGCTTTCTGGCGGTATGTTTTCCGGGTTGTTTTTGTTTCTTTACTTAACAGGCGGTCGGAAATTCCTGCCTTCACATCATGCTGTAAACGTCAAATACCTCTAACTGCCAAATCTTATCTACGGCATTGTCATAAGCCACTTTCTGCCCAATCTCAGCATCATAGCTTTTACTGGATACAAGCACTTTCGCCCGTCACCGTAAACCCGTTTCAGTGTTACATACACAAACGGTTAGAGTCACCGAATCGTTGATATTCGACACTGACACAAGTTGAGCGATTTAATGTAGTCTCACAAAGTTAGTTTTCGCGATGGTTACTCTGATTGTTAACGGTGGTAAATCATATATCCCACCCCTTTGCAAATATGGAAATGGTTACATTTCTCCTGTGTGTGCAAATCATAGTGAAAACCGACCGCACTTTATTCTAACGGCGTCAAAAATACTTAAGCGCAACAGCCATAATGAAACTCCTCAAAAACACAACGAACTTAAAGGGAGTAATTTGCGAAAGGTTTTAATGCGTTAAAGCACGGTCGTTTACCGTCTTGGTCATCGCCGCGCTCTGTTTAATGGCGATTATCGGTGCGGTTTCGCCATCACAGTTGCCGGTGAGTTGTATAAATTGGCATTGGTATCGGTGGCGGCGATTATCGGGTATCACTCGACCGTGCTTTGTTCCCGCATGCCGTAGTCCGGGCAGTTATCTCAAAGACAAATGGCACGCGAAACCAAATTACGCGTGAAGGTAAGCCTCCGAATATCCGGTCTGTGACGGTTATCTCGAACGTGTTTTGCTATGGTGGTATTACGCCGTGCGTTAATTGTCGGTGCGGTGATTTTAGGCGTGACTTCGGGCTTTGATATGCGCTGTTGTCATCGAACCAATCGATTTTTCCGCGGGTGTTGTTACCTGCTGCTCGTACGCTATTGCCGCTTGCGTTGGTTGGCACAGCACTCTGCCGCCCGGCTTTGGCAGAACAATACCGACGGGAACTCACCATGCGAAAGTCGGGCGGTATGGGGGCCGCAGATCGCTCCCAAGCTGCCCCATTTGCCGCCCAAATTCATCAAGAATCCCAATGGAATATGCGCGCCGTCTCACCTGTCGGTGCGGCGATTGGCGCACTGATGCCGGCGACCGGAAAAATGGATTGCCGCAATCACCCGGAGCTTGCATACCAACAACCCGTTAGTTTAATCCGAGCTGGTCACGCGTGGCACTAGTTGGTCAATACAACATTGGCACTGGCAACGCATTCAGGCGCGCGCGCACCGATTGGCGACCGCTGGGCGTTTGTGTTATCCTTTCGCCCATAACGGCGGCTGGGTTGGGTACAGCGGGATAAAGCCAGCGCGCGCGCATCCGGTATCGATCCGTTGAGTTACTGGGGAGCAGTCGAGAAATTTAACGCAGAGCGTACGCCCGCAAGCTTTCAATGAAAATCGCGGTTATCCGAAGCGCATTATTTACCGTTGGCAACCGCATTACATCGCAAGCGGCTGGGGGCGGGCGGCGTGGGCACGATAAAGGGGATGTTTGGCCCAGCGGGTTGCGAATTAATCGCGGTGATGGCAATTGCGGCGGTTATCGCCGCCGCTACCGGGTTGGACCGCATACACAATTACAGGCAGGCTATCAGGCTGCCAAGGCATTGAAGTTTGAAAAGAGGCGCAAGTAAGGATTACAGGTGCAGTTAGAAACGTCTGAATCAACAGCTGAAACGCCTAATCAAACCAATTTGACCAGTCCCAGCGGCGAATATCAAAATGTTAGGAACAAACCACCGATGAACTCACATATTGGCAAAACTGCGGCAATGCGTGTGGGTTGCTGCACTTTTGACACCGACAGCTTGCGCGCCGTTGAAAACAGTCAGCAGCGTGCCGCATCCGCCGCCGCTACCGGCGGCTGGCACAGCCAAAGAGCGATCCGCCGCCGAAACTAACTTCGGCAATAATGCCGATGCCGCACTCCCTGCTCCTTAAGGTGATGTATGACCTTTTACGGCGAACGCGCAGGGCGGCATTATGAATTAATCCGCTATATGAGCGACAAGGAGCGTTTAAGATTGAAGCGCGGCTGGCAGCGATCACCTGTCAGCTTGCTATTACCATTATCGGGATGTTAATCGGGTTTGGAAAATGCTGTTGTCGCAGTTTGAATCCAAGCTCAACGAAAAGTTTAAATCTCAGTGAAGATAAATATACCCAACTGCAAAAAGACATTCAGCGCGAAGGAGCTGGCGAGGCAAAGCAAGCGCGCAGCATCGTCATCGGAACTGAAAACCGATCCCACTGAATGAATACCAGCGTCCGGGAAGACGCTATCCGTAGCGGAAGCGGTAAACTCGGCGCGTTTTTGATGCCACTAACAGTAAGTTGGACAAGGTCATAATGATGTACGGGGAGTAGGAAAATGATTGATTTTGGACAAAACAAACGTGAACACGTGCGTTGGTTGGTATTGCTTACCCTTGACCACGCCTCGCCCCTATTGGCGCGGGGAAGTGCTGATTTTGTCCACTATCCACACCGTCCCTGGTACAACTGACTTTGGCGATGCGAATTGCGCCGTGAAATGGATTATCTGGCGGATAAAGGCTACGAATTACGTGGACGTGATACGGCGGCCTGGCATGCGCAAATTAACCGCCCGGGGGTTGATGTGGTCGAGAATGTCGTGTCATCGCCTCGCCGGTACTGCCCGCCCTGAAAAATATTGCAAGGGAGGGACTATGCCGAAAACGATTCACGGTAAAAGCGCTTCTGCCGCAGGCGGTGAAGGATTGGCTTGATGCCGCCTTGGTCGAAAATAATTTCAGTGGCTATCGCGAGTTGAAGAAGACTGCAGTGCCCGTGGGTTTGACATCTCCAAAAGTGCGCGGTACACGTTACGGACAGGCATTAGAGCGACGCTTTGGCTTTCCATTCGCGCCAGCACTGAAGCTGCACGGCTATCCTCTCGGAAAATATCAGTAAAGACGACAGCCTCAAACAAGCGTGGTCACGGCAGTCTGAGAGATGATACAGCTGAGGTGTGATGAATATCTTAGTCGGTCTTGAAGAAGTGGAAAGACGAAAGCCAAAACGCCCGCCTAAAAAGCAGTCTCTATGTTGGGTAAAACATCAGTCCGGTCATCAACTATTCAAGGCTCATTATATCACGCTGAATTAAAAGCCAAAGCGGGAGGCAGCTGCGTCTGGAAGCGGGAAAAATCAGTCAAAAGTAGCGGCTTAAGTGACGATATCCGGCAGATCAAATCCGACAACAGATTTTGGGGATTGTGTAATGGATACCGATAACCGGAACACCCGCCGTCTTATTGCCTTATCATCAGTGTAAAATGGTGCGCCGATATCGCGCCCGTCAAGGTATGTGAAAATCCCGCCGCATCGGTTTAAGCTGGGTGAGACGGCTGATACCGCACTTTGGCGGCAAGTCAGCGGAATGGACAGCTGGTATATCGGCTATAACAAAGACATGGCGCAGGAATTTATCCGCGATTGGTGCCCAACTGGGCAAAATCCTCATGGTTTGGCGGCGGGTGAAATTGAAGAGACCGAAGAAATTTTCAAACAAGGGATGAGGAAAACCATTCTCGTTTCGTTATCCGCTTTGCCAGCGGATGGCGTATCACCGCGCTGTCTTCCCGTCCGCTCCACCTCGCAGTAAGCAGGGGCGTGTCATTATCGATGAAGCAGCTTCACGAGAACCTTTGAGGAGCTCTAAAAGCAGCGATGGCACTTTTTGATGTGCGGCTAGCATATTATCAGTACGCACGACGGCGTAGACAAACTCCGTTTAACGAGTTGGTCACCGATGCACGCCCGGCAAAAGCCATACAGTCTGGCTACATACCATCACCTTTGATGATGCGATTTGAGCAAGGATTGTTTGCTGCATTTGTCTCGCGGTCAGAAACAGGAATGGACACAGGCTAAAGAAGACGCTTGCAGCCGGATAATCGCCTTTATGAAGCGATGCTGCTCGAAGAGTTGGATTGTATTCTCGCGGAATTCGCTGCAATGGCTGACCCGAGCGTTAATCGAAAGTCGGATGAATCAAGCCACGCCACGTATCCAGCTGCCAAAGAGATGAGTTCTCGCAGCCGCCTCGAGCCGGTACGGTGCCGCCGAGATTGAAGGTTGGTGCGCGAAGAAACGCTGTTACCGTTATTGCAGGCCTTACCGAAAAATACCGCACGTTTTTAGGAACGGACTTTTGCCCGCAGCGGTGACTTGTCGGTCATTGCACAGCACAAGAACAGCAAGATTTACGGCTTAAAATGTCATTTTGATAGAGCTCTCCAATCTGCCTTTTAAACACAGCAAGAGCAGATTTATACTATCGGCGACCGTCTGCCACGCTTTGCCAAAGCCGCCAATGATGCTCGCGGTACCGGGCAGTATTTGGCGAAGCCGCCGTCGACCGTTGCGGGCAATTGTGGGAGGCGGTAATGCTTAGTGAAACTGGTATCGCGAACACACTGCACCGCTTTAAAGCGGCACTGGAAGACGGACACCTCACACGATTTTACCGTTAGATGCGGATACTTTTGGCGCGACTTACGCGCCTCTGAAGTCGCAATACGGCGTGCCGCGTATTCTTCCGTGATAAGCGCGCACCACAGGCAAAAGCGGGTACGCAACGCCATGGTGACGCCGGTATTGCCTATTTGGTCGGCCACGTACTACGCTTACCGCACCGACGAGGGGTTTGACATTGATTTTCAGTCGGCAGGCAGAGACGGAAAGTACCGATTTGTTCGATGATGCTGGCCACAACCACCGCATGGTTTTGGCAGTGTGCGGGCGCAATGATTTTAGAGGGTATATGTAATGGATTTTAACAGCAGTTGGAAAAACAGTTAAAAGATTGGTTTGTACGCAAAACACAAAGCTCCCGAATTAAACCGCGAAATCGCTGCCAGCGGTGACGGGCAGGATATCGCGCATGGTGGCGTCGGCTCGCTCGCTTACCCTGAAGATACGGTATTGCGTGTCGCGGGTTTGCGTGATTTAAAATTACACAGAGCAGGTGTTGTCGGATGAAGAGGTAAGCTCGACATTGTATAACAACAGCGGCGTAATGCGCTGGCGATTGCGCGCGAATGGAAAAGCGGACGCGGCAAGCGACAGCCCGCAAGACGCGTTGAGGCGGCGGGAGCTTTATTCGAGGATGGCTCAATAACGTCGGACTGATCGCATTAGCGGGCCGGATGCACCAAGCGGCGTGTTTTACGGTTCGCGCGCGCAGCCGAACTGGTTTACCGCACAGAGGACGGAAGCGGCGTTGCCGATATCAGCACGCAACCGCCGTCGCTTTCGCTCTTTACGCCGCAAGGTGAATTACGTCTTTTTAGTGCGTGATAATCAAAGCACCGGCATTGAATGCCCGCGCCGTATTTTTGGCATTTCTGCACCGGTTCCGATCAGCGATGACGAGCCTTACGGTATTGGGCTGGCGCACTGGCTGTATCAGCCGTCAATGTTTAAGCGCAACGGAGCAAAATTTCCGGTTGATATTTCTCGGAGAAAGCCCGGCATGCCGACAGCGGTTGGACGCTACGGTAAGAACGCCTCACCGACCGAGAGCAAAATTATCGTAAGCCACCCAGCCATCCAGGACAGCGCAATATTGTGCCGGACGGTATGCCGATAGAGCTGTTGGAAGCTTCCCAGAGCGGTACAGGGATTATAAATCATTGTGGGATACCATGAATGAATCTATCCGCCGAGAAAAACAGGGCAAACCTCAAGCTCGGGCGGTACGCCGGGCAGGCTTATAATGACGATTTGCAGGAGCAGGTGTGTTGAAAGCCATCGTCGGCGCCGCCGACTCGATGTGATTTGCGAATCCTTTAACCGCGGCCCGGTAAAATGGCTAACTATGATGAATTTCGCCAACGCCAATCCGCCACGCCGCGTATATCGTGTGTTTGACGAGCAAGAGGATTTGACCGATAAAGCCAACCGTAATAAAACCATTTATGAAACCACCGGCTATCGCCCGACCTGGCGCAATTCGGTGCCGATTTTGGCGGAGTGGGAAGGCGGGCGGAAAGCTATTATGTACCCGGCGAACCACAGTCTGAGCTGGATAAGAAAAAGTGCGGTCAAAAATCCTGCCGGTTTTGCGGCATTTCCACATAAAGATGAGAGTTAAAGCATTATTGACCAATTAGAGGCGGAGGATGAGCCGTACTTGATGACGGTTGACTAAAGTCTTAATGGTTGCTGCAATCGGATAGTTATGAAGGATTTTGCACTGCCTGATAGCCTAATACCGCACTTGGATTTTGCCCAGCATGGTGAGCTTGGCTGGCACTTGCTTCACAAGCGGCGTTTTATCACGGGCAGTATGATGGGTGCGGCGCAACAAAACCACCACTGAGGCGCACTGGCGAAATTCGAGCAACAGGTAGACTATTTCCGCAAAAAGTTAAATGTTGCCACAAACAGTTATCAGGACGTATGGTGAGGAGCATCAGATTATCTGTTTATGGTTGCCGGCGCACACCGTAATGACATGGTTGCTGGATTTACGCAGATTAGTTGATAAAGTTATCGCCGACTATCATTTTGAGCAGTTTGGGTATAGTTTGCCGAGCTTTTATACGCAGCATAACTGGGCGTTTAACGGTGGGCTTAATTGGCGGGCGCGGATTATCTACGACACTCAACTTTGTACGCCTTCATAACGGGCGACTGACACAGCAGTTAGCCTAAATGGTTTTATGCCCTATTGGGCAATGGACGCCTGACGATAATTTGCACCTGAGACCCGAACATCAAGCGTGGACGGGCTGATAATCCATTGTGACGATCCCTGGTGGCATTATCCGCACGGCGCCTATGGCCGCTATTGTACTGTTACTGCTCTGGCCAGTGAGGCGGAATTGGCGCGCCGGGCGCAAGCCTGATACCGCTCCTGCAATCGAATGGGAAGAGAAACCATCGGCAGCGTAGCGGCAATCTGCGCACAATTCGCTTGCCGAAAGGTTACGGATCCAGGTTTGAGCCAACGGATTTTGACAATCTCAATCAAAACCGCCGGGCGTCGCGAAAGTGCTGTTTCAAAAAATATCACCGGCCCTCGCTGCAAACGGCGGCAACCGCCAAAGCAAACGTGTTGTTACCCGCGCCGCATGCGGCTTCTGACTGAAAACTTTAAACAGGTGGTTGATAAATACCGCCAAGCAGGCGGCGGGTGAGTTTAACTATGTGGGCGTGATCCCGCCGGAGGTGATTAAAAAGCGACTGAAGCCAAGACGGCCCTGCAAAGTGCGTGATAGCCATGCGCGGAGAAGATATTTTACACGCCCTGCGCGACCATAAAGCCAATGCGAAGATCGGCCCGCCTGTGGAGTTCTGGCAGCAGCTGCCGCAACATCCTTCACCAAGCCCGACGCGATTTTGCTGGAAACCCATCAGCTCACTGACCTTGTTGTTTGTATATAAAACCGCACAAGGCAAAGTTGTCATCAAAGTGAATTGGTGAAGTCGCTGGTAACTCCGAAAACGGGCAAGAAAGAAAAAGCTGAAAAAGAATACGTAGGAACAGAGTGCAATATCAGAACAACAACTACGAGAGAATTTAACTGCTTTATGAATTATTATGGGGCTCACCAGTAACGGTTTGCCTGATTCGAACAGGATAATGCACCAGCTAAGCTTACCACAACCTTCCAGCGCAGGGAAACCCCGTTACAGCGAGCAATATTAGGTGTATGTGCAGTTTGCCTGATTCGAACAGGATAATACGGGCGGAACTGCAACCTTCCAGAAACCCCGCCACAATTTCAATATACGCTTAATTTCTTACACAAAATCAATAACAAGAGGGACATGACCAATGGTTTTTATTTTATTATGTATCGCGCTTTGTTTCTTTTTTTTCGAACAGCAGCATCGCCAGTTTATTTTCGCCGGCGGCTGGCTTTCGGGGTAGCTTTGCTCATCATACAGTTGCAGAAGAGTGTAAAAACCAGGTGGTTTTGCGTTGGCAAACTGTTCATCGCTGTACGGAAATAATTCAGCAAGATAATAAGTTAGAGATAATATGAGCGGAATCAGTTGAAAATTGATACACCTGAACTTGCAACAAATCATCGGTCAAGTGGTGGCACAACTGGAACCGCCCGCAGTTATTGTTTGAGCAGGTATGGTGAAACCTTACTGTAAATTCATCACACCGCTTTGCTCGACAAGTATCGCCTGATGGACAACCTGGACGCCGATGTCTGCTTGGTATCGAGACCAAAAGTCGAAAATCAGGATAAAATCTTAACCTACGCGGGCATTTAAGCCAAACGCTCAGTTACAATACGACGCAAGACGGATCGAATTCGGCTCAAATCGTGTCTATGCCGCTATCCATCAATTTGGCGGTATCATCCGCCCAAAATGCACAAGGCGTTAAAATGTCGGCGGACGTCCCACAAAGCATCATCCTCGCCCGTCCTGGTTGGGTATAGTCAATGACGAACGGGACATTATCAATACCGTTAAAGATCATCTCAAAATTGCATTAAGCCCCAAAACGCGCATATAGTCGTTTTATTATTTCAGATGATGAGTTATTGCCCTAATCGGTTTTAGGTGTTTATAAACGTTCATAAACGCCTTTAAATCGCAAATCCTTATCCTTTTTTATCCGCCATCTGCATTCCCTTTTAAAAATAACATTCTAACGGTGTCTCAATTACCGCTCGCGACCCTTTGTCATAATGTGATCAAGGCAACAAAGCAAGAGGCGCAAAATACATGAAACTTACCAAAAATGCCGATTATGAAGGTCGGCTCATACAGCAATGGATGCGTGTGATTGCGTTTACCGCGGCAATGCTGCAAGAAATTGCAGATGTTTATGACGAACCTCCGAACTCGTTGGTTATCGGGTATCCCACACCACCGCACCGGCTTACGGCTAAAAAGGGCCGAAGTTTTGAGGAAGATACCTTTGCGCGCCGGCGAGGTAGAAGCGGCATTTGCCGAAGCTGTCAATGAAGCGCCGGCAAAAACGCAGTGCTTCTATTTTTACCGGACAGTCCGGGTAATCCGAACCCGGTCATTATTATTCGAACCATGTCGGCTTTTATACCGTACCACCGCGGTAAAGGGTCTGGCTGATGAAATTTGCGGCAAATGACGGTGGCGACCATGCTGTACTTGATTTTGCCTTTGATGTCGAAGCAACCAATCCACCCAACAAGGAGAACATAATGGATAAAGACAAAGAGAAAGAAAGGCTGAAAAGCGGCTGCAGAGGCACAAACGTAGGTGGAATCGCTGCACGCGAAGCTAGCGTTGGCAACTCGTAAAGCAGAGGTAAAAAAAAAAGCCGAAGCCGAACAAGCTAAAGCGGAAAAAAGAAGCCGAACCAAACAGGCAGCGAACTTTGTGATCGCTGATTAAGGCAGGAAAAACCGCCACTGGCGAAAAAATGGTTTGGTTAGCGGTTGGTTACACTTGGAAAAGTAACCGGTATCAAGCTTCCGGACGGCAGCCAACAGTACAGCAAAGTGCGATCGATACTTTGAAAGAGGTGTTGAACTTTCAAAACCGCTTGATTTTGCCGAAAATCCGCGGATACGGGTGCGCAAGCAACAGACGGCGCGGTCAATTTTGCTGATGGGGCGTCTATTGCGCAAGCGGCAAGCCAATATCACGCCGAGCAAGCACAAAAGGGCATTCATATCTCAATGACGGATGCGGTGGTCAATCACATTATGAAAGGAGCAAAACAATGATCCGGGAACAGTTAAGGCTTAATCGTCGGTTACCTGACGGAAGGAGAAGTGGAAAAGGCTGCTGCGTGTGGGTTTGGCTCGGGGCCGGCGAATCAGTAGGTAGTGTAAAACAAGCAACAGCGGCGACCGAGCAAATTACTCGGTGTTTCAACTGTGTCTCCAGCACTAACGCCACCGCGAGTGCTACGGATGTGTGCGCCTAGGGCTTGCTGTTGTCACTTTGGCGGCGGTACGATAAAGCGTGGCGACCCGTTAACGTCGGATGCGCAAGGACGAGCTGTCAAAGCTTCCAGCGGCATACATATCGGTTTTGCTGAAGAAGACGGCGAAACCGATGTGAAGTCGGCAGTGCTTTAATGCCCGGTATTTCCTCCGCTTAAAGTGCGGTCGTCTTTAAGTCAAAATGAAATGCTGTTACACAAAGAGAAATAAGTATGATGAAATGAGTAAAGCGAATTTTCTATCAACCCGGTATTAACCGATCGTGGATTACCATCGTAATCGTCGTACGATTGCAGATAGTATTGCCGCGTGCCGTGGTTGGGGCGCAAGAGTTTAAATATTGAAATACGATTTAGGGCAGTCTCTTTACTGTGCTGAAAACCCAGGTAGGTCGAACTCGCGACCGAATCAGGTGGAGTTTATGCGGAAGAATCAACCTCTGGCCACCTTGATTACGCACTGGATGCGCCGGTACCGGAGGCGGATATTAAAACTGCGCCGGCAAATTATTATCCGAAAGGGCGTGCCGCAGAACAAAACGGCAAAACCTTATCGAATTGGCTCGCGAATTACGTACTGCAAAATTGGTGTTTAATGCCTCATCTTTTACGCTACCGGACAATCCAAAACCTTAAGCGGTAACGACCAATGACGCACGCGGATTTGGCAAACCGATTAATGTAATCACCGAAGCCTTAGACAGGCTATTATGCGCTCCGAATGTGATGGTGCTTCGGGCGTAAAGCAGCGACCGCATTGCGAATGAATGCGCAAATCATCAAAGCCTATAACGGCTGTTGAGTGATTCTCCGGGGTTGGTGCCGCTGGAATTTATCCGCGAATTGTTTGAGTTGGAAGAGATTTTAGTCGGTGAATCCTTGGTGAATACCGTCAATCAGGCGAAAAGCCGGTATTGGCGCAAGCATGGGGTAATCACTGTGCCTTGATTTACTGTGATCGTCTTGCTGATACCCATCACGGTACAAATATCGCTTTGACCGGTAGTGGGCACCGCGAGGCGCGTGAAATTATCGACGAAGATATGGGTATGCGCGGTGGTTACCGTATCCGTGTGGGCGAGTCGGTCAAAAGAATTGATCACCGCACCAGACTTCTAGGCTTTTTCTTAAAAGACGGCGGGCATAATCCATGGCGGCGTATATCCTGCTGGTCAATTAGCCGAAAAACCCGGCGCGCCGAGTTAGCACAAGTTACGCGGCACAGATAGGCACAATGCCGGTCGAGACGCAAACCAGACGCCGTATTGCGTGGCGAGGATATGGCTACCTTGATCCGCTTGAAGTTGATAAGGTACTCGTTGCGATTAAACGGATTGATGAGGCGAATTTATGCGGAGTTACATCACGTTATCTGCGCCAGCGTGATATAAACTTCAGTTTGAACGTCCCTCGTCTGTTGACCGTATGGACGCGAGCTACGTCGTTATTATTTGCATCAACATCTGATTACTGATGAGAAAAGCCCGATTTTGCGCGACCATAAGATGCCTTAAAGCCTTAATGTTGGTTGCAGAAGGTAAATTTCATCGGATTGAAGATGAATTATGCAAACAGCGGGTTTGGGCTGTTTAACGCGCCGTCACGGTATTTACCCAACAGACCCTAAAGGATTATTGAGATGTTTAACTCAACCGCCCCGTTTGATTTGCAATTGTACTGACTGGCTTAAACCGTTAATGCCGGAGTATATCAAGCATTTAGGTTCAACGGCGGAATACAGTGCGCTGGTCAATATCAGCCAGGCAGGATTGGCAACACCGCCGCATGTTGTCCCTAACGCGGAAACGCACACAAGGCGATATGGCAAACGGTCAAATGGTAACGGTGAGCTTTTTCGGTGATTGTGATTGTGCAGTCCTATCAGTACAGTCACACCAATCCGCAATTAAATACCAATCCGATTATTGCCCAAATTCGTGAGCAATTACCGGGGTGGTACCACCGATTAAAGGCGCGAAAGAACCTTTTTGTGCGTGGGGAGATCTAAATTATAATTAACAGCTATTTGGTCTGGATGGAGACCTATCAGACCAAGATGATTATGGGGGAAACCAAACAATGAAAAAGAACATTAACCATCGCACGAGCATGGCGGTGTCGTACATACCGCCGGAAGTGTGCTGGAGGTTGCTGATGCCGATGCGGGATTTTATTACCGCCCGTCAACTTGGTGCCGTTAAAGCAGTGCCGATGAGTACAACAAGAGCAATGGAAAGTAAAAGACAAACCCACTGAAAGTGCGCCGAAAAAACGAAGAAATAGCCGCGGATGAACCTTGTCGGCGATAGCGCGGAAATATCCGCGGCAACGCAAGGAGAACAACAAATGGCAAGACGAAACCCAGCTACGGTCAGGGGCGGTGTATTTATAAGCCGCATCGCCGGAAGGCGTAGTCGGCGCGCAACGCTGGATTGGTGTGATGTGTCGGCAATTAGTGTGAAATTTACCGTAGACGATTTTTCATACAAAGAATCTGCGCGCCAGCGTTTGAAGTTCGCAAAATTATTACTCGCGCGAAGGTGAAGTGTCTATGACGCTACACGAATTTAGCCGCGAAAAACTAGCCTTTGCTTTATTGGGAATGACAGCGAAACAGGCTGGAACCGTTACCGGCTGAGGCAAAGCTGCCAAGCGAAATTAAAGCCGGTGATCGACCGCGCTGAAATACCCGAACGTCAGCAACGTGGTAATTAACAGCCTTACAGCAAACACCGACTATATCGTCGATGAAACCTTTGGGCGATTGAGTTTTTGAAGCCGCAAACAAGTTTCACCCAAACCGTCTCTTACTCCTACGGCAAAGTGGATAACGTGGCGATGATGACCGTAAACCCACCGACTTATTCTTGCGTTTCGAGGGTAAACCTGGCGGAAGACAACGAATGGAATTTTGGTCGAGTTGTACAAGGTCAACTTTAACCCGACCGAGACCTTGGATTTAATCAACAAACGAAGATCCTCGGCTCCTGCCGTTAACGGGCAAAGTGTTGGCGGATACCTCTAAGGCCGCGACAAAGTTTTGGGACGCTTTGGTCGTTCGATGCGGATTAAAAATAAGGGTTAAACCATGACGCAATAGGATACGGCGGCAGTCGCCGATAACAGCTTGGCTATCCTTATTCCATCCAAACGCTCACCCTTGGGTGGTGAGCAACAGAGCTAAAGGAATACACCCAGTTAACAGTTACAACATCGGGCTCGCTTTATGCCGTTTATCGGCACGTTGCGCGCCAACCCCAGTGGAAGCGCAGGCTGGCTGGAGAGTTTCCGACTTGGACGACTATTAGGCTGTAGCCGAGCATTACATGATGTGGTTGTTCTTAGTGGCGTTGTCGTGTGGCAAGTCCGAAGACTGGGTCGGTAACTTGCGCGAAGATGCGGAGGGCTTGGCTGATGGTGTGGTGGGCGGTTAACTCTGATTTTACCCGTCAGCCGTGAGTCCGCTACTGAGCAAATACCAAAGCCAACAGGCAGAGGCATTAGTCGTTTCTTGACTGGGCAGGCGTAATTGAAGATTTAGTCGCGCATGGGCATCCCTACCCTGCGCCACTGGATTACACCGCCCGGCACTATTGCTGTTTTTACCGAAAGTATTATCCGGATGCGTAACGAACGCAGCGCGCACTACCGATACGGCATACAAGCACGGGCGGTAAAGACGAAGGGTATTTAGATGAGCTGACCGCACCTTAAAAGTGCGGTCGATTTTTACGGTAAGTTTATGTCCGAATAAGGCAAAAACCGTTGATAAGAGGATGTCGTCCGCAAAGCGGTATAGCGCATAACCGACGCCACCCAAAACGGCAACGACAATCATTAGTTGAAAACTTGTGATAAGTCGTTTCTATCAGTAACACAACCAACAATGAAAGAAACACGGTTCCCCAGCCGGGTTTAGCTTTGTTTTTATTTTTCAGGCGTCTCTCCATCATGGCAGATAATTTAACCTGCACTTAAAATTAAAACAGACTTAAAAACGGGCGAAGTGATTTTAAAAACACTTGAAAACGAATTGCAACGAAACCGGCAGTTGGTGCGCAATTAGCGCAAAAATTCGGCGGTAGGGTAAAAGGATTGGATAATTTAGGACGTAGTGCTGACGGCGTTACTCATAAACTCGGCAAACCCGCGCAGGGGTGGAGCTCCATCAGTAAGCAGTTAGATCGCTTTACAACGTTTAGGTACGGCAGGATTAGGATTGGGTTTATTTGCCGGTGGGTGACCGGGGCTTGCCCGCACGGCAGACGAATTGTAACAACTACCAATCACGCATTGCGTTAGTCTCCAAATCTAACTAAGAGGCGAGCCGCACTTCCTTTCGGCAATTGATGACGGTTGCCAATGACACTGGCAATTATTTGGCGCAAATCACGAACTATATGCTGACCCGCGTCTATCGCGCTGGCGACCGCGCCATTAGCCAGAGCTATTGCAGTTTACCAAGACCATCAACCAAAGCATGGTGGTGCGTCGGAGCCAACGCACAAGAGTGCATCCGCCGCCATTATCCAGTTATCACAAGGTACGGCCTCCGGCACCGCGAGGAAGAATTTAACCTGTCGCCGAACAAGCACCGGTACCTTGGAATGCTCCAAAATCCCTCGGTAAAACCTCGCGGCGAACTGAGAAAAAATGGCCGAAGATGGCGAGCCGACCACAGAGGTATTGCGTGCGGTACGCGATCGCCGGTGTGCAGGCAATACGACCAAATGCCAAAACCATCGGACGGGCGGTAAACAGAGCCATTCAACGCTTGAGGCAGTTTGTCGGTCAAACCGACAATACGTTTTCGGTATCTACGGCAATTAAGCGGCGCGATCTCTTTATTGGCAAAAATTTAGTTATTTTAGGCAATGCCGCCTTAACGGGTTGCGACTGCTATCGGTTAGTTTCGCGGGGCGTTGATTAGACAACGCCATGTGCTTCGTTATCTCCAACAACAATACGATGAGTTAGCTCGTGCCGCCATTTGAAGTTAAGGCGGGCACAGTTCGCTCCTGCGATGGCGCGAGCCACCGATGTGGTAGCGGCCGTTGCCCGCCCAATCTGCTAAGAATTCCAAAGCTTGCTGTTGCCAAAGGAGCGGCTGTCGCAAGCAGTGTCGGTGGGGCTTGAGGCGTTAGCTGGCGGCCCGATTGGTGTGGCGATAATCGCAGTGATGGGGTTGGTGGGCCGTCACCAGTATCTCGGCAAAGAGCGGAGGCGGAGTTAGAGGCACAATATAACCAAAACACAGGCCACTATCCAAAATATTAAATACTGACAAAACCCGTGAGCTGATTGAGTTGCAACCAAGGTCAGGTGGGCGGGTTTAGTGACCGCTTACGCAGGTCAATGCCAATAATGCGGAGCTCGCGGCGCCAGGCACTGATGAGCTGATCTGGCAAACGCGATATGCCAGGCCATGCAAAACTCTGCGTTGTTATCGGGTGGCAACCGATTACGGCAAAGAGATTGGAAGAGCTTAACTACAAAATTAAGACGCTGGACTGATACTACCAGCTGACCAACAAAAATCTTGGCGGATATTACCCAAACGTAGATGTCTGCTGCGTTAGAGCACGCAGTCGGTAACAGTGACCAATTAGCCCTAAAATTTGCCGCTTTGCGGGACTAATGCGCCTGCGGCTATGTAATTAGTAGCGACAGCATTAAAAAGGCTGAGGCGAGATGACCCTGATTAAGGGAGAGTTGGCCAAGATGATCCCAACCCAACCAAGAGCTCGTCGACGCTACCATGACCACCGCCCAGCAAATGGATGCAATGCGCATCGTACCAGCAGGCAGCCAAAGCGGGGATGAGGATAAGGTATTGATTGCCACCCTCGATACCGTCATTGCGCTATGGCGGGCACAGGTCGCCAACGCCAAACAAGCCAAAGAGGTAAAAACTACCTGAGGGACTGCGTGAGCGACACCAACCCAAGGTATGACGACAGCTCAGCGTATTAAACATGATAACCGGGCAATAAGGGCTTACAGGGCGCAGATTTAGCCGAGGCGACGCGCTACCGATAAAAATCCAAGCAGGCGAATCTCGCCGACGTGGGGCGGGCGACGTGCGGTGGGCGTAAAAACCGCCGCCGACCAAGCAGCAGAAAAACGAACAAAAAACCTTGAATTAAACATCAATATCTGCGCCTGACCGGTCAGGAAGCGTTAAAGCGAACTTAACCGATGTGGAAAGCCGCTATAACCGCATGATTGGCGGAGTTTCAAAAGCGCAAATGACGGATTAATTTGATTAAAAAAATCCTACCGCTGGAACAGGCCAAAGTGCAGCGGACGGGCTGCAAACCTGAAATCAATAAACTGTTCCAAAATCAGCGCACAACCGCGCATCTGCCACAGGTGCAACCGGGCGACACCATTTACCGGGCAGCAAAGCTCAAAAGAGGTGTACGCAAACCGTTTCGGAAATTGAAAACACCACCGCTATTGGAACGCTTATCAAAATGCCGGACAGCAAGGCGAGCAGGCGCGCGCTATGTTGGAGCAAATGAAATTAAAATTGTCGAGCTGAAACCGGCAATGAATTACAAAAGCCTTTGAAGACGGTTTAACACGCGGATTGAGTCCTCGTTAATGGGCTGGCGCAAGGCATTGATGACGCTTAAAGACGCGATTAAAACCCGGCGTTAACTGCGGTTAATGCCATGGCGCGCAAGTCGCCGCCCAGCAGTTGGCTTTACAGGCGGTTAGCGGTATTACCGGTTTATTTGGCGGGTGCTGCAGGTGTGTCGGTACGCTGCCACCGGGGCTATTCGTGGCCCGGGCACGGGGACACCGGACAGTATCCCGGCACGTCTATCTAACGGGTGAGTTTGTGGTACGTGTGGCGCAATGGTGCGCAAATATGGGGTAGGCTTCCTGCACGCCATTAACTGCGGGCGGTTGGCAGGATTTTGCCGATGGGTTATATTCAGTCCCGCCATGCCACAGTATCGCGATGGCTTAACCACCTCTATGCAAGACGGCACGGCAGGACAACATAAGCCATGCGCCGCCGGTCAATATTAACAGACCTGGCGGTAGATTAAAGCGCAGAATTATTTACCGCCGGCATTGGTACGGTGGCGGCGAGTGCGGTAACACCACGCTTATCGCCAACAAAGACACCATTAAACAAGCGTTAAACAATTAAGAGGATAAGAGATGGCATATCAGACCGGCAAGCTGACAATGATGGGATTTTTTAGCTAAGCTCAACTGACTTTAACCAATGACCCTGCCCTTAAAGCTGCAGGACAGGCGTGGCAGCAGCTCTATGAGCGCACCTTACCTTGCAACTCATACAATAATGGCAATAACGCAAATTGTCTGGCGATCCAGTACAGGGGTGTCGCAGATATATATATGCGCTGAGACGGCAAGCTCTATTGCTGAAGATATTTATAACGTCAATTTTTACGGCGGCACGTTTTTAACCTGGAGACTAGTCAGCTCCGACCAGCATAACATCCGCAATGGTTGACCGCTCTCCGGGCGTGGCGTTAGGTTGTGATGCGCGGGCATTTGAGTACTTAATTCGCAGATGGGCGACATTGTAAGATGGCGACCTTACAAGTGATACCTGTGCGACCGCTTATATGCCGGCTGATATTTTCGCCGACGGTCACGTCGTGGTGGAATTCATACCCGCTATTAATTGCCGGCACAACCTCCGCGGATAAACTTACCCGCTACTCCAAATAATAGCAATCAGGTATCCTTCTATTATAGACCCGCGCGACAATAACTGCTGGCTGTTAGGTGTTGACCAGGCATGGCACATATTTTCCGGCTGCGATTATGAGCGTGGTCGGTGTTGCCCATCAGACTGTTTTACCCTAAAGCAATTGATAACAGCGTTATGCGCCGTCAATACTTTAACTTATCTCAGCAGCCCGCGGGCATTACCCGCCGTTTCCGGCAGAGCGCCACTGAGCACAAAAAGACTCTCCGATGGGACAGACCTGTTGGGGCACGTTGCAGGGGTGTTTTGGGTGCCGGGGATCCAGTTATTGCTGGGCGAAAATTGCCGATACCGATACCGCGGGCATTGCTTTTAAATAAATAGCTGCGCCGCACCACTACCGATTATTTTGTGTTTGACACTGGCTACTGTGGTAAAGGGGATACATGGCCTATCAAACTGGCAGCGCAACTGATATAAATGATTTAACGTGCAAGTTCCAAGCGTTCGCCCAGGCTTAGGGTTTGGGGTTGGCGGCGGTGTTGGTCAATGGGTTTTTACCAATAGTGATGGTAAAATGGACGTTTGAGTATAAAAGCAATATTTTGTTTTGCCACTTAGATAATACCGGGAAGATTCAGCAAACAGTGTTGAACACAATTATCGCAAGGTGAAGACCGGCTCCAACCATCTCAATCGCGGTTATTCGGCGTATCATTTTTTTGGTACGGCGCAGTATACCCATTGCGTTGTGATTTAGACGGTGAGTATTTTATTCATTTTGGCATCGGTACGCTTAACAAACATGCGAGATATTGCGGATAGTGGCGCCAGCCGGCACCCAGTGTTATCGATGATGCGCGTCACCGCGTAACGTACGCTTTTAATGGGGGTAAGGAACGTTATCCGGCGGTGGTACGTGCTGAGGGATTAGTGGGGATACCTGTCGCCCGTGGTATTTGTGCGCATCACGGTTCGCCATACTATTTAAATGAGTTTGCAGCCGACTTTATGGCGGTGGGATGCCAGCACTGTTGCGTTGCTGCATCGGGAGTAAACGAGGCACCACGAAGCATTATTGTTGCGCCAAAGCCATAGTCAATTTGGCAGCAACCCGATCATCCCGGTGCTCAACAACCTAACCGTAGTCGCATTGATAAGGTGCTGCGCCAAATCGGCAGTCCGCTGACTTTACACGGTGCGCCTGCAAAACAATTGCCGGTCAAGAGTTTCAGGTGGCGGGCCCAAGATGGAAAATGTTTCCTGCCATGCGCTTTAAAAGGTGCTGAATACCTGTTCCATTGTTACCGCTTGATTAATTAGAGATGTTATGGCAGAGCGCGTAGGATATTTAACCCCCGTAACCGCTGATGGAGACCGTCTTCAAGAGATACGGGCTATTTAGACCGTTTGACGACCTATCGGGCGGCGGATGCGCTTGGTGTTGACACTGCAGGTCACCGTCGGCGCGATAAGAGATACGGGTTATGGACGCTAAGCGTGCTAAAAATTCGTTTTATTTCGCCTAACCATGCTGAGTTTTATAACCGTGTGTGCGCCATCCCTAAACTGGTCAATCTTGGGGTAATTAGCACAGAGCAGGTGTTTACGGTACAAGTCTGGAATGCGGTGGATGATACCGCAAAGGCATTTGCGTCCATCACCGTACAAACGGCGAGGGAGTGAAATTATCGGCGAATCGTCGACCACCTTTTGCGAGCCTCCTTTGCCCTTAAAAGTGGACGGTGCGTGTCCATGCGAGGGCCGACAACCATTATTACCTCATTCGGTTTACTCGGTGCGGCGGTAACGGTACATATTACCGGTAGTCGTTCGTCGGATTAGCGTACTATCCCGATTGGTCTGAGCCGGTCACCGAAAATCAGAGTTTTTGACAGCCGTCCATCATCTCAAACAGGCGCCGAGCAACGCATCGCCAGACGGCTGTCCCCGCGGCGCACCTTTGAGTTTTTAGAGTCTTGCCTCCGCAGGCAATTACAACAATTTGAGACTGCTATGTATGCGATGGAGGCATGGCTGATGCCGGTATTTACCGATGCGTTAACACCTCTTTACTTTTGGTATGCGGCAAGGGAGACCGGAAATCTGTTTTTAACACGCCGGCTATGATTTTAAGGCAGGTGGCCAGGCGTTGATTGTACAAGGCAGCCGTAAAGAAAGCGGAGATAGCCTGTATTGCAGCACTGGCTCTTTTAGCGCGCCCGTTACAGTTTACGAGAACGCTTGCGCGGATATAACTGCCCGTGCGGCGGTGCTGGACCGATATGCCAGATAAGCCGGCTAAGCGACACGCGCTAATGTACAAGTGCGGTTAAAAATCCATGAGCATAGCGGTTACCCGGCGGATATATCACACACCTGCCGACTTATCGCGGCAAGCGAATGGAGCCGACCAGCGAATGGTCGGAGGATGTACCGGCACAATATCTGCGCTTGATTAAGCAGTTGGATAATGGCTACCGACGGCCTTTACGCTTAGATACGGCAATGCGGGCGTTTTCCTTGGTTTCGCATCGCTTTGTACTGAGCGTCGGACGGCGCAAGACCGATTACGTCGCTTTACCCACTATCTGCGCGGACGGCAAAAGCCTGTATGGGTCGCGACCTCCGGCAGTGATGTCACCCCGCAGGGTAATTTGTCCGGGCGTGCATGGATATTGAGGCGGTGGGTTATACCGACCATTTATTGCAACAACAACCTGGACGCAGCAGGATGTGCGGATTGAATCCGACTAACGGCAGCAAGAATTACCGCCACGTGGCAGTCTGCTACCACGGCGGTTGGCGAGCGATTATGTTTGACGGGGATGTGCTTTATGCCAAGCACGAGATTGCCAAGGCAAGTCATATTTATTCGTCACGGCTTGAGAGCGACCAAACCATCTCGGATGCACCAAACCGATGGACGGTGTGGCTGAGTTGTGACGGTGCTCTTCGGGCGGTGCGTGAAGAGCTGGAGAATTAAAAGTGCGGTCAATTTTAAAAGAGGTCAAAACAGGCGCATGGGCTATTTAAACAGGACAAACCTGTTTCAGACGGCAGCCGATAACGTTATATCAATTTGCGCTGGCAATAATCAAAGTGTGGCGGCTTTACCGATGCTGACCAAGACATCACCGTCAACGGCGAGCATGGCTGGCAAACCGCCATCAGTGATCTCCGGGCGTAAACGGGGGATAACTTAAGAGTCAGCCTGCCAAGTGATAATGCGGCGCAATTGTTCTGCGGGATTGCCCTCAAGCCAGTCGGTCACCCTACACGTGATGCGGTTGCACTGGCAGGATAACGGAGATTCGGGTGGTGTGTGGATTGGCATGATTATTCGAGGCCAAACGCCCCGAAACCCACCAAACCGAACTAATTTCACCGGACTATCCTCCACAATGCGTTCGCCGGCTTGCGCTTAATGTGGGGCGTAGTTGCCCTTATTCGTTGTAAGGACAGCGATTTTGTAAGGTGGATGTGCTAAAGTTTGCGCGGCGGGTCGGTGGGTGCAGGCGGTAACAGGCACGACTATTACGGTGGGATTCCGCCGCAAATTGCCGGACAACTGGTTTAATGCGGGTTTATTGAGTGGACGGATAGCTCTGGGGTACGAGGTGCGCGGTGACCGTTCATCATGCACAACCTGGCTGGGTTCGATTATGGGCGGAACACAAAAAATCAGTGTCGGCACGTTGATTACCGTTTACCCTGGCTGTGACGGGCAGGTTAAGACTTGTCGCGATAAATTTAACAATGTGCTTAATTTTTATGGTATACCGCATATGCCAAAACAAATCGCCGTATGACGGTTCACGGATATTTTAAGGAGTAATCAATGTTTGCAGCAGGTTGGGCGGTGGTCCGTTTTATTGCAGTAATTCGTAATAAATTATTTAATTAATCAGGCACTTGCGCCACGCCAAAAAGTGACGCAAGCACCGGAGGCGGTGTCGGCTAATGATTGGGATTTTCCGACTGATGAGGCGTGCCGCAAATGTGTTTTTTTCGGCGATTGTTGACGGAGGATTGCAGGTGTTGTGTTATTATGGCACCACGCACATCCGGAGATTAAGCGGGGGCAAGTGATGGCAGCATTAATCATTACCATGCAGGATATGCGTGACGCGTCGGCTTTTGTCCCAGTGGGTTGATGTTTTTGACCGTCAAGGCTTGGATTATTTAGCATTCTTGCGTGACGGTAGTCCCGGCGCAGGTGTTACGATATGTGCGCGTGTTTGCCCGTAAATGCGTGGCGGCGGCACAGCAGGCGCGCGGGAGATGGTATCTGACTTGTCGTGTTCGATGGAGGCTAAATAATGGGTGGTGGCGCAAAGGACGCAAGGTCACGGTCGGTTATCGCTATTTTTGGATATTCAGTCCGGGTCTAGGGCGTGGCCTGTAGACGAGATTGTCGAGATACGTTTTGATGATAAGACCGCTTATGTAGGCAAGCCGGGCGAGTTGACCTATTCGCAAGCACTTTTTATCGACAAACCCAATTTATTTGGCGGTGAGGATACTGGTGGCGAGGGCGGCACCAAAGGGCGCATGGAGATTTTATCGTATGAGTTGACCAAAAGCCAAACCCAAATGCTAATTAATCTGCTCAAAGGGGCTTACAACCCTGCTCCAAGGCAGCTGGAAAGGGCAGATGAGCCGATTGTACTTAATGCAGACAAAAGAAAAGAGAAAGATCCGTTTTTAGCGGCGGTAAAGTTGCCGGACGGCGATTTGAGTTCGGATGATTTAATCCCCGGTTTCCGCGGTATTGTGACCACGGTGTTTAGCGGGCTGGTGAGTTGTTATAACGCCTACCCTAAACGCTGCCCCGGCTATCGTGTGCGCCGCATAAACAAGGGCTGGCGCGACGGCCGGTTTGGTATCCGCAAAAATGCCGTATTGTGCTGCGTAACGATAATTTACACATAGCGCCTTGACCCCGAGCAGCAAGAGTTAAAACGTACGCCAAATTCACGCGATGAACCCGGCGCATATCTTGGTTGAGCAAAGCACCAATAAGAGTTGGGCGGCAAAAAAAGAATATATGACTTGATTTTAGACAGCTTTAAGCAAGCGGCGGACGTGTTGTTTGATGAGGGGTTTGATTAGTTTTAGATATAACCGGCAAAACTCTATTACGGATTTTATTCCAACAGTGCTTGATCATATCGGGGCCGTGCAATACGACAACTTGGCTACTGGTGTTGGCAATTAAATTGATTCGGCAGGATTACAACCCGGCTAGTTTGCCGTTGTATCACCATATGATAACGGATTTTACAGGTGCAGGATGATGTGACACATCTTCATCCAAAATATGTACCAATCAGGTGACCGTGATTTATCGCGACCCGGTATCCAATAATAAGGACGCGGGCGGCGACCGGGCAAATAACCTGGCGGCGGCGCAAGTGCACGGTGATCACCAAAACCACTGGAGTATAAAGGTTGGCTAACCTTTGATTTGGCTATGCGGGTGGCATGCGATGTCCTGAGATGAGCGCAGGCGACTAATGCGGCTTAAAATCGTATTTGATATGCGAGGTAGTCAACTTAAGCCGGGGGATGTCATCGTTGCCGGAGCGGCAAATTGACAGTGCGGTGTCTGGGTGGGCAAGATTGATAACGGCAACGCCGAGGGTGAGATTGTGTGACCTGTATTCAGATGTATTTGGCTGTTGGCGACAAATTATACCGACCACAGGCACAATCGCAGTATATACAGCCTAGCTTTGCGGTTAGGGCTGATTAGCGTCGGACGCTTTTTGAGTTGCCGTATCATGTTTATCCGTTGTTATTTGGACATCCGAACTGTCATTTGTACAGGCTAGCGATTGTTATGTCGGCGTGGCGGCGTCGCCGTCACCGATGACGATTAATTATGCTATGTATGTAGACGCAGGCGGTGGTTATATAGCAATGTAGGCGACGGATCATTTACGCCGTCAGTAACGTTAAAAGAGGTAATCGGGCCGTATCAAACCCAGTTTAAAATATACGGGACATTATAGCCACTTAAACGCGGCGACCGCTCTGATGATTGATGACGAGATTGTTAAAATCGAGCGGGTGATTTTGCTACCCAAACCATCACGCCGGTCGGTCGTGGTTGTGTTGATACCGTGCCAAGGCACATAGTCAAGGAGCAGTAGCCTGGGCTTATTTAGCTGCTATGGGGGTAGACCAAAACCAAATATGCGCTGGGAGCAACTTAAAGCCAAGTTACTGACCCGGTACTACCCGTGAGACACTCGGTTTGATGCGCACCGTACTTAATCTTGACCACCATGTATCGCCAGGCGCGTCCTTACCCACCGGGCAAAGTGATTGCTAATGGTGTATTTGGCGCGCAAATTTCGAATCGTTTAGGGTTTGTGTTGTGTTGGGCACATCGTGACCGTTTGTTGCAGGCTGATAATTTAGTCGCACACCACGAGGATAGCACCTAAATAGGGCAAGGGGTCAGTTATGAGGTAGGTTTGGCGTGAGGGAGTGTTGGTACGCAACGCGGTAACCACCGCTGATATTTTCTGGGCTATCCTGATGCGGAGTATAAAGCTGGTGAGCTTTTTATTACGGTGACCTTTATAGTGTCAAGGATAACCTTAAGAGTTGGCAAGGTCATCTGAGGTAACGGGGTGCTTGGCGACTATCCCTTATTGGTTTGGTATTTTGGTCGCGACCCTTGGGCGGTCGGTGGTGACAATGTGCTTAATCGTTATGATGACGGTATTTGACTGCAATGATGGCGGTTATGTGATGATAGCAAGCCCATACGGCCAACTACTGAGCTTTTATAAGTCTTTTTGCCATCCTCAGTAAGTATATAAATGGTTTGAGATAAGTTATAAGGTGGGCAGCCATATCAAAAACGGCAAGGATTATGTAATGTTGCGGATCTCAACTTGTAGTGACGGAGCGGTAAACGTAAAGAGTTAACGTCCGAAACGCATGGTAACTACCCAACCGATGACTGGTACGCTTATTTTATGGGAGATGAGTTACCGCCTACGGTTAATGAGGTACGTTTTAAAAGTCACAGTACTGTTTTGTCCCACTAACAATGCATTACCTTACCCATATCAATCTTAAGGTCGCGCAACAAAGGAGGATTAACTAAATGTACAAAGATATGAGCCAAGCGGACATCTATATTTACCGAGGTGACCATGATGAGCAGTTAGTTGAGTTGGTGTGGGATGATGACGCGCCTTATGATTTAACGGATATCGCCTGCGCCGATTTAACCGCTACGGTGGGCGGTAAAGTTGAATCTGTCAATCACAGACCGCCGGCAACGTTTTAGACCGCACTAAGGGGCAGCGCGCTTAATTTACGCCGGCACTTACCCAACAGATGACCTGGCGACAGGCAAAATATGATTTGCAGTTAACTTCAGTAAAACTAAGCGCGTTAAACCCGACAGAAGGCACGCTTTATCTTGAGCACGACATTGCCAAACAGAGGCAGGCGGATGAGGAAAAGCAGGAGGCTGACATCACGCGACGGCGCGTGGTTGCGCGGATAAAACGCGTTGAGGTGGTCGAAAAACCATTAATAACAAAGACGATGAGGGTAAAGGAGCTGGATATTCCGGATTTTACCTTTAACAGCGAAGCCAACGAGATTTAAAGAGGTCAAAATGGAAGAAAAAATCAAAGAATTAATTGCCGAATTAAATAAAGACAATTATTGGGTGGGTAGGATTTAAAGTCTTGCACGATACCGCCGGTGATTTGGGTTATTACCCAAGACCACCCAAAAGGATAGCTTGGTCGTAGCAAGAAAGTTCTGTTCCGGCAACGTCAAACCACGGTGACAATCCAAAGCGGAAACTGTGGCGGTGTATCTCCAGCCAAGAGGTAATAAATAAAAATCGAAGCGGCAATCACAGCTCTTTAAACAAGATCTTACGGTGGGCAATTGACCGAGGAAGCTAATCAGCTCAAAGAGTTTGGTGACGCTATTACTGCTAACAAAAAGCATTGGGAATACACTACTGGCAAAACTCAATGAACTTATTAATAAGAGCTGACCGCAATTAAGACTGCGCTTAAAACCGATTTTGTCTCAATTCAGAAAAAGCGGAAGGTGGTGCGTAAGATGACTGAGGATTTAGTTTCAAACCCTGCAAAAAATGCATTTGAGGAGGTCAATAAACGCTCAAATCGAGCTGAGGGGTAAAACTCGAGGTAAACGAATCTCGGTGTATGTCCTTTCGTCCGAACTATTAGCAAAACGGGCATGGCGTTTTCTAACGGTGTGGTGACACAGCTACACTTACCTAAACCGTTTATAATGCGCTGCATTTAAACGTGCAGCCAGAGTTAAGCACCAATCCCTGCAATATACATCAGCATGCTGACTATCACCGGTTTTAAGTTTGCTCAACTACGGTGTGCGGGGATTCAGGGTTTATGGTATGAGGCGGTAGATACCACAAAATTAACAATACAAGGAGGTAAGTCAATGATTGACACGGGCGTAGTCACAAACAATACCTTTTTTAAGGACAATAGCCAGCCAGCCAGCCAGCGGAGGGCAAAGCTATAAGCTTAAGGCCGCCCCACTCCGTTCGTCGGATGAAGCGACAATTTTAAATCATTTCAACAGGTTTTTAACGATAATATTCCGGGCGACGGTGAGGGTTGGACGATTATCGACGCGTTTGGCGGCCTGGTTTGCTTAGCCACACGGCTAAAGCCCCCTGCAAACCCAAGGCGCGGTTATTCATAACGACTTTGACGGATATGCAGAGCAACTTAATACATTGACGATATCAATGCGTTACGCCGCAACAGCAGCGGGTTGCGGAGATTACCCAAGGAGGCGTATCAATCCGGATTTAAAACACGGCTTATTGACGTAATTCGTTTTGACGGCTTTAAGAGCGTGCGGTATTGTGTCTGTGGTTGCAGTTTAGCGGTAGTCAAGCAGCAACCTTTGAGAGATGTAAGCGTGATTTTTGGTATTGTATCCGCCAAAGTGATTACCCATGCGGTTGGTTATTTAGATGGATTTGGAGGTGGTTAATGAGAGTTTTCACACTTCGTACTGCCTAAACATCAGGATAACCCAAGGCTTTGTTTGTGCTTTGACCTGGCCTTATCTGCACCAAAACAAGAGAGCCGCGTTGCGCCATATTTTGATTTAATCGACTTCTTTGCGGTTAATTAACACTGCCCGCTCGCCATATATCTTTTTTAGTCAAGCCGGAGCTTATCCGCTTTATTGAGTATATGGTCGAGGATAAAAGTGGATAATTGGCAGGCGTTTGATAATGTCACCGTATTGCAATTAATGCCGCGCTGAATTATTCATAGCATGAGGATAATTTAGTGTTTAAATTTAACGCAACAAAATTAAACGGGCAAACGCCTGTTTTCGTAACTCAGTTTCACTATTGTAATAAACAAAAATCTCAATTATCTCACTTTTTTTGCAAAATTTACCTCACGCCGCATTACCAACCGTCTCCAATGGTGCCGTAATAATAAACCGGCGGTGCCCTCACTCTCTACGGGGAAACCCCACACTACCATCGGCGCTACGGCGTTTTACTTCTGAGTTCGGCATGGGGTCAGGTAGTGCCACCGTGCTATCGCCGCCGGGATAATCCTTCGATATTCCTTCGATTATCTTAATCCTGTTTGTCTTAACTTACCTTATCTGTCCCATTTCAGCGTATCCTTACGGCCACGCTACCTTAAATACAAAAACAAGCTGTCAACCTTCTATCTCTCTTCAGTCCAGAACGACATCTACTTCATTACAACCACGCCCTAAAAACAT